>MDSY01088878.1_pt1 | contig 13661 bp, 9 predicted proteins | sample 811131 | NCBI WGS metagenome assembly MDSY01 (sample SAMN05326643, study PRJNA326480) | marine metagenome | isolation source: seawater | place: Atlantic Ocean: South West | collected 2010
ACCGGGCGCCGCCAGTGACGGGCCAGTATCAGCGCCAGCCGCTCCGCCTGGTCGAAGCCCCTGGCCAGCCGGCGCCGCCAGTGGGCGGGCAGGGGGCAGAGCACCTCGGCGTCCGGCCAGGGCAGCGGCTGCTCACGCAGCAAGGGTTCCAGGGCCCGTTCCGCCGGCAGGCAGCCCTTGTGTTTGTAGGCGTTGATCAGCCGGTCCAGCGGAAACTGATAGACCCAGTGGCAGTAGGTACTGGTGAACGGCGGCGGCCGCCGCAGGCAGCGTCCGCACAGCCCCCCTTGCTCGGTGCCGGGCAGCCCGCAGCGGCAGAGCGGGTCGTACAGGGCGCCGCCGTCACGCAGCTCGCCGGCGCACAACCGGCAAAGGCCCTGCGGGCTGCGCCGGCCGCACAGCAGGCAGGGTTCGGCAAGGTCGAACAACATCCGTGTCCTCCGTCTTCCTTGGTGTCGGGTGCCATCATCATCGGCGCGGCGGCCGGGCCCTGCCCAGCCGACATCGACCCAAAGCCGTGTAGGCCATGGCTGGAAATCCGGTAAGCCAAGCAGCAACAGGTTCACGTATTTTTGACATGAAGATAAGAATGGTTATCATTGCCGCCCAGTGACGTAGCCAGGTCCACCCCAGCCATCGTCGAAAACACCAACTGGGGGACTGCTATGTCTGCGTTACGTTTTACCCGCCTCTCCATCTGTCTGATCCTGGCCGGTAGCGCCAACCTGTACGCCGCCGACGACGATACCGATGACACCCACGAGCTGGACGCCGTCGACGTGGTCGGCGCTTCGGTGGACGGCTATGACGCCGGCATGATCACGGAAGGGTCCGGCAGCTACACCAGCGGCGCCAGCAACACCGCCACCCGCATGGTGCTCTCGCCCCGGGAAACGCCCCAGTCGGTGACCGTGATCACCCGCGAGCAGATGGAAGACTTCGACCTCAACAGCGTCGCCGAGGTGATGCAGCGGACCCCCGGCGTCACCGTCAACGCCCAGGACACCGAACGGCTCACCTTCAGCGCCCGCGGCTTCGAGATCACCAATTTTCTCTATGACGGCATGCCGTCCATGCGCAGCAGCACCCTGGGCAAGCAGAGCGCCCACGCGGACACCTTTATCTACGACCGCATCGAAGTGCTGCGCGGCGCCAGCGGCCTGCTGCACGGCATCGGCAACCCGTCCGCCACCATCAACCTGGTGCGCAAGAAACCCACCCGGGAATTCGCCGGCCAGGCGGGACTTTCAGCCAACAGCTGGGACGGCTACCGGGGCGAGCTGGACCTGGGCGGCCCGCTGACCGAAGACGGCCGGGTACGCGGCCGCTTCGTCACCGCTTACCAGCAGGGCGAGTCTTTTCTCGATCATTACGAGAATGAAAAGCAGGTGTTCTACGGCGTTATCGAGGCGGACCTGTCCGAGGACACCATGATCACCCTGGGCGTGGATTCCATGGACTACGACCCGGAAGGCTCCACCTGGGGCGGCGTGCCGCTGTTCTACAGCGACGGCGGCATCGCCGATCTGGACCGGGACACCAACCCGGCCACCGACTGGAGCAGCTGGGCCCAGGAAGCCCGCACCGCCTTCGTCAATCTGGAGCACCAGTTCAGCAGCGGCTGGTACGGCAAGCTGGCCTACACTTACCAGGAAAACAACTACGACGCCCAGCTGGCCTCCGCCGGCGGCGGCACCCTGAACCGCGACGGCAGCGGGCTCACGTTCTGGTCCGGCCGCTATCTGGAGGACAAGAAGCAGCATACCTTCGATGCCTACGCCAACGGGCCCTTTGAACTGTTCGGCCGGCACCATGAGCTGATCGTCGGCGCCAGCTATTCGCGCAGCAAGGTCGACTACATCGGGCAGCCCTCGGTGAACTTCGACAGCACTCTGGACAATCTCTTTACCTGGGACGGCGACCGGGCCAAGCCGCTGTGGGGGGATATCAACACCGATGAAAACGAGCGCGCCTCACAGACCGGCCTGTACGCCACCGCCCGCTTTAAACCCACCGACGATCTGGCGGTGATCACCGGCGCCCGCGTGGTGGATTGGCGCGTCGACCGGGGCGGCTTCAACTGGAGCGGAGACTTCGCCGAGCGCTACCAGGAAAACGGGGAAGTGGTGCCCTTCGCCGGCGTGGTGTACGACCTCACCGACCGGCACTCCGTCTATGCCAGCTACACCAGCATCTTCCAGCCACAAACCCAGCGGGACCTGAACAACCGGATACTCGATCCGGAAGAGGGCAACAGTTACGAGGCGGGTCTGAAGAGCGAGTTCCGCGACGGCCGCTTGAACACCAGCGTCGCGGTGTTCCGCGTCGATCAGGACAACCTGGCCGAGGGCACCGGCCAGCCGATCCCCGGCGGACCGCCCAATTCCGAGGCCTACCGGGCCGTGGACGGCGCCCAGACCAACGGCTTCGAGCTGACCGCCTCCGGCGAGATTCTGCCGCGCTGGCAGATGCTGGCCGGCTACACCCACCGGGTCACCGAGGACCCGGACGGCGACGAGCTGAACACCACCTCCCCGGAGGAGATGGTGCGCCTGTCCACCCGCTACCGGTTGAGCGGCCGGTTTGACGGCCTGACGGTCGGGGCCGGCGTGGCCTGGCAAAACCGGATCTACGCCTTCGTCGACCGCCCGGGCCAGAGTGGTCAATACAAATTCGTCCAGGACAGCTACACCCTGGTGGACCTGATGGCCCGCTACCGCTTCAGCCCGGCTCTGGCGGTGACCGCCAATGTCAGCAACCTCACCGACGAGAAGTACTACAACAACCTGGGCTTCTATAACGGCGGCTACTACGGCGACGCCCGTCAGTACAGCCTCAAGCTCAACTACAACTTCTAACGGCAAAGCGATCAATAAATGATCATTGGTTAACCTTGTTGCTTGTTGGAAGTTGACAGGGGCCGGCGCGCTGCTAGTCTGATGCGGACTGTTCAGAGAGATTTCATCATGACTGTAGCCGCCGCCACGCCCCTGTCCGACGCCGCCCCGAACGCCGTACGCCACGATTGGCACCGCGGTGAGATCGAGGCGCTGTTTACCCTGCCGTTCAACGACCTGCTGTTCCGGGCCGCCTCCGTGCACCGCCAGCACTTCGATCCCAACGCGGTGCAGGTCAGCACGCTGCTGTCGATCAAGACCGGCGCCTGCCCGGAAGACTGCAAGTACTGCTCCCAGTCCGGCCACTACAACACCGAGCTGGAAAAAGAGAAGCTGTTGGAAGTGGAGCGGGTGCTGGAAGAGGCACGCGCCGCCAAGGAAAAAGGCGCTTCGCGTTTCTGCATGGGCGCTGCCTGGCGCAGCCCGCGCGCCAAGGACATGCCCTATGTGCTGGACATGGTGCGCCAGGTGAAATCCCTGGGGCTGGAAACCTGCATGACCCTGGGCATGCTCGACGAGGGGCAGGCACAGAGCCTGGCCGAGGCCGGCCTGGACTACTACAACCATAACCTGGACACCTCGCCGGAATACTACGGCCAGGTGATCACCACCCGTACCTACAGCGACCGCCTGACCACCCTGGCCAATGTGCGCGACGCCGGCATGAAGGTGTGCTGCGGCGGCATCGTCGGCATGGGTGAGAACCGCAACGACCGGGTCGGCCTGCTGCAGCAGCTGGCCAACCTGCCGGAGCATCCGGAGTCGGTGCCGATCAACATGCTGGTGAAGATCGAAGGCACGCCGCTGTCCGACGTGGACGATCTGGACCCGTTCGAGTTCGTGCGCACCGTGGCGGTGGCGCGGATTCTGATGCCCAAATCCTATGTGCGGCTGGCCGCCGGGCGCCAGGAGATGAACGACGAGGCCCAGGCCCTGTGCTTCATGGCCGGCGCCAACTCCATGTTCTACGGCGAGCGTCTGCTGACCACCGACAACCCGGAAGCCACCCACGACCATCAGCTGTTCCAGCGCCTGGGCATCCATTCCCTGGACCCGCGCCACGAAGCCTCCGACGAGGCCCACGAGGAAGCGCTGCGCCAGCAAGTGGCGGAGAACGAAGCGGCGCAGAGCGGCTTGTACCACGATGCGCTGGCGTACAGCGGGCAGAGCCGGCGCGGCGCCAAGCACGTGCTGGACAAGGACACCGGCCGCCCTGCCCACCGGAAGCTGGACGCCTGAACCGCGCGGAGTCACCCCCTTGGCTTTCGATCTCACGGCGCGCCTGGACGAACGGCGCGCCCGGCAGCGCTTCCGCCAGCCGACGCTGATGGACGGCCCCTGTGGCCGCACCGCGATGGTGGACGGCCGCGAACACCTGAACTTCTGCGCCAACGACTACCTGGGCCTGGCCGGCGACCCGGAGGTGGTGGCGGCGTTCCGCGACGCCGCCGACCGCTGGGGCGTGGGCAGCGGCGCCTCCCACCTGGTGTGCGGGCACCAGCGTCCGCACCAGCAGCTGGAAGAGGCCCTGGCGGCGCACACCGGCCGCGAGCGGGCGCTGCTGTTCTCCACCGGCTACATGGCCAATATCGGCGCCATTACCGCCCTGGTCGGCAAGGGCGACGCTCTTTTTCAGGACCGCCTTAACCACGCCTCCCTGCTGGACGCGGGCCTGCTCAGCGGCGCCCGCTTCCGGCGCTTCGCCCACAACGACGCCGCCGCCCTGGCCGGGCAACTGGCGCGCAGCGACGCCGGGCGCAAGCTGGTGGTCACCGACGGCGTGTTCAGCATGGATGGCGACCAGGCGCCCCTGGCCGCCTATCTGGACGCCTGCGAAGCGGACGATGCCTGGTTGATGGTGGACGACGCCCATGGCCTGGGCGTGCTGGACGGCCAGGGCCGGGGCACCGCGTTCGCGCAGGGGGTCAACGGGCGGGTGCCGGTCTACATGGGCACCCTCGGCAAGGCGCTGGGCACCGCCGGCGCCTTTGTGGCCGGCTCCAACGAACTGATCGAAACCCTGATCCAGTTCGCCCGCACCTATGTCTACACCACCGCCATGCCCGCCGCCGTGGCCGCCGCCACCCTGGTGAGCCTGGACAAGGCGCGCCGTGAGCCGCAGCGCCGGGCGCATCTGAACGCCCTGATCCAGCGGTTCCGCCGTGGCGTCGCCGAGCTGGGCTATACGTTGATGGATTCCGACACCCCCATTCAGCCGATCCTGATCGGAGACGACGGCGCCGCGCTGGCGCTGAGCCGCGCCCTGGCGGCGCACGGCGTGCTGGTGTCCGCGATCCGCCCGCCCACGGTGCCGGAGGGCCAGGCTCGCCTGCGCGTCACCCTTTCCGCCGCGCACCGGGAGGCGGACGTGGACCGTCTGCTGGGCGCCCTGGAGGACCACCCATGCCGCGTCTGATTCCTTTCCACAACACCTACAAGGCCACTGGCGTCAGCGACGACCAGGCCTGGGACATCGTGCTGATCCACGGCTGGGGCCTGCACGCCATCGTCTTCGACGACATCGTGCCGGCGCTGCTGGAACGCTTCCGGGTCACGGTGGTGGACCTGCCGGGGATGGGGCAGAGCCCGCTGCCCAATGACCCCTACACCCTGGACTTTCTGGCCGACCAGGTGGCCGCGGTGATGCCGGCGCGCGCCCATCTGCTGGGTTGGTCCCTGGGCGGGCTGGTGGCGCTGCGGCTGGCGCTGGATCACCCGGACCGGGTGCAATCCGTGGTCACGGTGGCCACCACGCCGCGCTTCACCGCCGCCGACGACTGGCCGGCGGCGATGAAGCCGGACATCTTCAACGCCTTCGAGCAGATGTGCCGCGAGGATTACGAAGGCACCCTGGTGCGCTTCCTGGCGCTCAACTGCAAGGGCGCCGAGAGCATGCGCCAGGACGTGGCGCGGCTTAAGGAGATTCTCTACTTCTGCGGCCTGCCCGCCCACCGGGCGCTGCGCGAGGGGCTCGCGATTCTGCGTGATACCGACCTGCGCGGCGACCTGGCGGCGCTGGACATGCCGCTGCACATGATCTTCGGCGCGCGCGACAACATCGTGCCGGCGGCGGCCATGGCCGCGGTCGAGCCGCTGCTGAACGAGCGCGGCGACACCGCGCTGATCGAGCAGGTCGCCCATGTGCCGTTCCTGTCCGCCCCCGATACCTTTACCCGGGCCGTTTATGACTTCTATCGCCGACACCAGCTCATTGATGGATAAGGCGGCGGTGAGCGACCGTTTCGGTCGCGCCGCGCCCAGCTACGACGCCCACGCCGGCCTGCAGCTGGCCTGCGCGCTCAGCCTGCTGGACATGGCGCCGGCGGAACTGCCCGACAGCCACGCCCTGGAGCTGGGCTGCGCCACCGCGCCCCTGGCCCGGCGTCAGCAGAGCCGCTGGCCGGACAGCCGCTGGTTGGCGGTGGACCTGTCGCCGTCGATGCTGGCGGAGGCCCGGGCGCGTGGGCGCACCGGCGAGCGCTTCCAGCCGCTGTGCGCGGACGCCGAGAGGCTGCCGCTGGCCGACGCCGGCCTGGGGCTGGTGTATTCCAGCTTCGCGCTGCAATGGTGTTTGCCGGAGCGGGCCATGGCGGAAGCGGCCCGCGTGCTGGTGCCCAGCGGCCACCTGTTGCTGGCGGTGCCGCTGGCCGGTTCGCTGCACGAATTGCGCGACAGCTGGGCCGCCGCCGACGGCGCCCGCCGCCCGCGCCTGAACCGCCTGCCGGCGGAGGCCGACTGGCGCCGGGCGCTTGGGGGCGCCGGCCTGTTCCCCCAGCAGTGGCGGCGGATGGCGTTCACCGAGCACTATCCGGACGTGAGAACCCTGGTCCGGGCCTTCAAGGCCACCGGCGTCGACCATGTCCAGGGCGGCTCGACCGGCCTCACCGGCAAAGCGGCCTGGCGGGCCCTGTGCGACGCCTACGAAGCACGCCGCCAGCCGGCCGGGCTGCCGCTCACCTGGGACGTGCTGTTCGTAGAAGCAATCAAGGAACCCCATGGCTGATACCCCTTCCCCCGAACGTCCCCCGCTGCCCGTTCTCAAGGGCGTGTTCTTTATCACCGGCACCGACACCGAGGTGGGCAAAACCTGGGTCAGCTGCCGGCTGCTGGAGCGTGCCCGGGAGGCGGGCCTGAGTTGCTACGGGCTGAAGCCGATCGCCGCCGGCTGCGAGGAGACCGCCGACGGGTTGCGCAACGAGGACGCCGTGAATCTGATGGCGTCATCGTCGCTGGCGCTGCCCTATGACGTGGTCAATCCGGTGGCGCTGAAAGCGGCCATCGCGCCGCACATCGCCGCCCGGCAGGAGGGGCGTCGGATCAGCCTGTCGCAACTGGCCGGCTATGTGCGCGGTGCCCTGAGCAGCCATCCGGCGGATCTGGTACTGGTGGAGGGCGCCGGCGGCTGGCGGGTGCCGCTCAACGACCGGGAAATGCTGTCCGCGCTGGCGGTGGAGCTGAACCTGCCGGTGATCCAGGTGGTGGGGATGAAGCTCGGCTGCATCAGCCACGCGCTGCTCACCGCCGAGGCGATCCAGGCGGACGGGCTGCGCTATACGGGCACGGTGGCCAACTGTTTCGGTGAGATGGACGTGCGGGAGGAAAATCTGATCACCCTGCGGCAGCACCTGCCGGGGGCGTTCACGGTGATTTAGCGCCCGGCGTGGCCGGGCGCCGCCGCCGTCGTCAGACGTTCGGGTTCAGGGTGTAGGTGCCGGTCACGCTGGCTTGGTCGAGAATGTGCCCCTGCATGGCTTCCACCACCTGGGGGCCGCGAATTTCACCGCTCAGGCCCAGGGACGTCACGTCCAGCGCGTAGACGGTGAAGGTGTAGTGGTGCAGCCGCTCGTCGTTCCAGGGCGGGCAGGGGCCGTCATAGCCGCCATAGACGCCTTTCATGTCCGGGTCGCCGGCCAGGAAGTCGGTGTAGTCGTTGGCGCCGCGAATGCCTTTCGCGGTTTGCCCGATCTCCTTGCCGCGCGGCACCACGCCGTCGGCGTCCTCGCCTTCATCGATCTGCCGCACGTCGGCGGGAATATCCACCAGAACCCAGTGGTAGAAATCCGCCCGGGGCAGATCCGCGGGCACGGTCTTGCCGTCCTGGTTCACGTCGGAGGCATCGGTGGGCGCGTCCGGGTCCACCACCAGCAGGGCGAAGCCACGGGTGCCTTCCGGTACACCGTCCCACACCACCTTGGGGTTGCGGTTGTCGCTCAGGCTCATGTGTTCTTTGGGATCGGGTACCGCGAATGCGAACGGGCCGGGAATCGGCTGGCCTTCGTTCACGCCTTCCACAGTAATGCGCATGCTCTCCTCCTGATTGGCTTAAAAGTGCCGTCTCTACAATACGGCCTACCCCCAGCATTGCGTCTCCGGCACCGGTAATTCAAGCCCCGTGCGCCTTCGATTTCACGCAACGGCCGCGCGCCTGTCATCGCCTTGTCAATCTTCGCTGGGCGTTTACAGGGTTTTACAGAGCGCAACAGTTTAGTACGGCCGTGCAACTGTTTAAGTGCAACTTCCTGCTTACGCTTTGCCTTCATTCTTTATTGAGGGCCTGTTCACACTACTTGCATCACGCCTGTTGCGGCTAAAAAGCCACCCATCAAGGCGCGAGAAGAGAAGTTTGGTGACTCCAAATGAACGACGAGCAACGCGGAGGGGTGGCTTTTTAGCCGCAACCCGAAGGGCTGGAGCCCTTTTTGCTCCCAGCGTCGTTGTCGGTCGCTTATTTGGAATGACCAAACGGCGCTCCCTCCGCCTAGCTGGAAGCAAAAAGGGCATCCAGCAGGCGCGATGCAAGTAGTGTGAACAGGCCCCAGGGAGATCGGGGTATGGATCGCAAGCGTCGTCGTCTGGTACAGGCCATGGCCGTGGGCAGTGCCGCCACCTGGGTAGCCGGTTGTGGTGGGGGGAGTTCATCCGATTCGCCGCCGCCGTCCTCGGCGGCGCCCAATCAACCGGAAACGCCGGAGACCCCGGCGCCCTCGGAGCCCCGGGTTCCGCGGGTGGACTTTTCCCACGGGGTGGCGTCCGGTGATCCGCTCGCCGACCGGGTGATGCTGTGGACCCGCGTTACCCCTCGGGAGGAAACGTCGGGCCCTATACCGGTGACCGTCACGGTGGCCCGGGACGCGGCGCTGCTGGATCCGGTGGCGCGCTTCGAGACCCGGGCCGACGCCGAGCACGATTTCTGCGTCAAACAGGACGCCACCGGGCTGGAAGCGGGGCGCTGGTATTACTACCGGTTCAGCGTGGCGGACCAGCGTTCGCCCATCGGCCGGACCCGCACCTTGCCGGCGGCGGACCGCTACGTGGACCGGGCCCGGTTCGCGGTGGTCTCCTGCGCCAACATTTCCCACGGCTACTTTTCCGTCTACAAGACCCTGGCCGAGCACGGCGATCTGGATTTCGTGCTGCACCTGGGCGACTACCTGTATGAATACGGCATCGGCGAGTACGGCGACGTGCCCGACCGGGACCCGGTGCCGCCCCACGAAATGGTGACCCTGGAGGATTACCGCCAGCGCCACGCCCAGTACAAGGGCGACGTGGACCTGCAGGCGGTGCACCAGCAATACCCGATGATCGTGATCTGGGACGACCACGAAAGCACCAACGACAGCTACCAGGACGGCGCCGAGAACCATCAGCCGCTCACCGAAGGCGACTGGGAGACGCGCAAGAACATCGCCCGCCGGGTGTATTTCGAATGGATGCCGATCCGCGAACAAAACCCGGGGGATTTCGCCACCATTTACCGGCGCTTCCAGTTCGGCGACCTGATCGACCTGAGCATGCTGGACACCCGCCTGGAGGGCCGCGACGAGCCCCTGTCGTTGCCGTTCGACCCGGCCCGCAACGACCCGGAGCGGCGTCTGATCAGCGACACCCAGATGCAGTGGCTGCTGGACGGCCTGAGCGCGTCCACCGCCCGCTGGCGGTTCATCGGCCAGCAGGTGATGTTCGCCCAGCTCAACATCGCCGAGATTCCTTCGCTCAACGAGCACGCGCCGCAACTGCGCGGCAATCTGTCGGCCATCAACATGGATCAGTGGGACGGCTACGCCGCGGACCGCTTGAAGATTCTCAACCACCTGGACGACAACAACATCGACAACGTGGTGATCCTCACCGGCGATATCCATACCTCCTGGGCCAGCGAAATCTATCGCAATCCGGGCACCTTGCTCGGCGACCTGTTTGACGCGCCCCTGGCCGCGGAATTCGTCACCCCGGCGGTGACCAGCCCGGGCTTTCCGGAAGGGGCGGCGGAGCTGGCCGGCGTCGCCGTGCCGGTGGTCAACCCGCACATCCGCTACGTGGAAGCCAAATCGCGCGGTTTCATTCTGATGGACGTGAACCACCAGCGTGCCCAGGCGGAGTTCTATTACGCCCGCGACATCGAGTCCTTCGACCTGCGCGGGCAGATCGACGAAAGCAAAACCAAATTGGTGGCGGTGTACAGCGGTGACAGCCGGTTGCGCGAAGAAGGCCTGCGGCCCTCGCGCCCGCGCACCCTGCGCACCGCACTGTTCCACCCACCGGCACCGGCGAGCGCATCCACGGAGGAGATGGCATGAACTGGACAATCCAACGACTGGCGCTGGCCGCCGCCCTGGGCCTGACCCTGGCCGCCTGCGGCGGCGACAGCGGCAGCGACGGCGGCGCCACGCCGCAGCCCAATGAGCCCGAGGAGCCGGAAACCCCGGTGGACCCGGAGCCGGAACCGGAACCCACGGTGCTGGAGCGGGTGCGCTTCCTGACCATCGGCGATTCCGGCAGCGGCTCGGACGGCGCCTACGCGGTCGGCCAGGCAATGGCGGACATCTGTGCCGTGAAACTGGGCGCGGAAAACGACCCCGAGCGGGCCGGCTGTGATTTCGTGGTCGGCCTCGGTGACAACATTTACGAGTCCGGTGTCACCAGCGTCGACGACCCGCAGTTCGAAGAGAAATTCGAGCTGCCGTTCGAGCCGGTGGACCTGCCGTTCTATCTGGTGCTGGGCAACCACGACAACACCGCCTATGTGGGCGGCGACGGCGCCGGCAACGCGCGCGGTGAATTCCAGGTGGACTACACCTACTTCGACGGCCGTCTGTCGGACCGCTGGATCATGCCGGACCGCTATTTCCAGCAGGACGCCGGCGAGACCGCAAGCGGCGCGCCGCTGGTGTCGCTGTTCGCGCTGGACTCCAACCCGATCGCCGGCGGCTTCGCCGACGCGGACCTGGATTACGCCTACCACACCTACGGCATCAACCAGCTGAACTGGGCGGTGAGCGCCATCGGCGGCTCCCAGGCGGAGTTCAAGATCGGCCTGGCGCACCATCCCTACCTGTCCAACGGCACCCACGGCAACGCCGGCAACTACGACGGCGTGCCCAGCGAGATCCTGCCGGTGCTGGCGGGCGACCGCTGGCGGGCGTTCATGGAAGAAGCGGTGTGCGACAAGACCGATTTCTTCTTCGCCGGCCACGACCACGATCTGCAAGTGCTCGACGCGGTGCCCGAGTGCGGCCGCACCGAGTTCGTGGTCAGCGGCGCGGCCAGCAAGACGCGCAGCCTGGACGACCCGGAGCGCAACCAGGCGCCGTTCCAGATCGGCGATGTGTACGGTTTCTTCTGGATGGAAGCGGTGGAAGCGGACAGCCAGGCCGGCACGCCGGCGCGGCTGTGCCTGGAAGCCTATGTGGTGGAGCCCGGCGTCGAGGGGCTGGGCGTGCTGGACGCGGGCCAAGCCACCCCGGCCTATCAGCGCTGCTACGACAAGCAGCCCGCCGCCGGCATCCCGGCCAGCAACGATTTCTCCAGCGATATCTTCACCAGCGGTGAGGCCTTCCCGCTGCCGCTGCCGGACGGCTTCGACGCGGACTTCAGCGGCCCCCTGCAGGCGTTCCGCGATCAACTGATCTCCGGGTTCAACCAGGCCATGGCGGGCCTGCCGGAGGGGCCGCAGCAGGAAGTGGCGGCGCAGATTCTGGCCGGGCTGGATACGCTGTTCAGCGCCTTGGACGGCGCCGCGGCGGCGATCTCCGGCGGCGACGACGCGGATATGAGCCAGGCGTTCCAGGGCGCGTTGGCGGCGTCCCAGCAGCTGGAAGCGATCGACACCAGCGTGTTGCCGGCGCCGTTTGACCAGCTTGGCGGCGCTTTCCAGGCGCTCAGCGAAGGGTTCGGCAACAGCGCCGATTTCGAAGGCGAGTCCTCCGGCACCCTGCAGGACGTGGCGTTCCTGGCCGGCCCGCTGGTGCAACTGGCGCGCAACCTGGACAACATCGTCGACGGCGTCGACGAGCAGACCCCGGACGTGCCGGTGTTGTCCGGTCTTACCAAGGTGCTGTCCAGCGTGTCGCTGGGTCTGGCCAACACCCTGGAGCAGTTGGTGCTGCTCGACACCAGCGCCACCGGCGAGCAGTTGGTGGGCACCATCCAGCTGGTGCTGGAGCAGGTGGTCAACGACGTGCTGTGGCTGGAGAGCGTCGACCAGGCCACCTTGCCCGGCAACCTGGTGTCCACCGCGCTGGCCTTTTTGACCCGGGAAGTCACCGAGCAACTGGATCGCGGTTTGAGCCCGCTCAGCGGCCTGCTGGACCTGCTCTCGCCGGTGACCAACCTGCTCTCCGGATTGCTCGGCTTTCTCTAGCCGGTCCGGCTAGTCCCGCTGGCACAGCCAGTCGGCGATCATCGCCCAGCTCTCCTGCTGGGCGGTGGCGCCGCCGAGGATGCCCATATGGCCGCCGGGGATAGTGACGTAGGTCTTGTCCCGGCTGCCCACCAGGGTATCCATGGCGTGGCTGCAATCGCGAGTGACAATGGGGTCGCCGGCGCCGGTGATATTGAGAATGCTGGCCTGCACGCGGCTCAGCTGGCCGCCGCCGCCGGGCATCGGCAGCTGGCCCCGGGCCACCACATTATCCACCCACAGATAGTGAATGATGTCCTGAATCACCCCGCCGGGGTAGGCGACCATGTCGTTCAGGAAGGCGCCGTTGGTGGCGTGGGCGCTGACGAAATCCCGGTCGTGCAGGTTCTTCACCAGGTTCCAGTAGCCCTGCACGCTGGCCACCGGGTTGGTGAGTTTGAACGCCAGGCTGTTGGCCCACCCCGGTGACCGCAGCCAGGCCGGATTGAAGTCATGGGCGCGCAGCCCGGTACGCCGGCGCAGCCACTTCAGGTTGCGGCTCAGGCGCCGGTACTGTTTGCCCAGGGCGCCGTTGCGGTGATAGTCCGTGGGCGTGCCCACCAGCACCAGATTGGCGAGGTCCGGGTCCTGCCCGAGCCCCGCGTAGCAGAGGCTGAACAGGCCGCCGAAGCTCCAGCCGTGCAGGCTCAGGCGGCGCTCGCCGCTGTGCTCGCGCACCCGTTCCAGCAGCGCCGGCAGCTTTTCCGCGAAGTAGGTGGCCAGGCTGTGATGGTTCTCCGCCCGCCCGGGCCGCCCCCAGTCCACCAGGTAGAGCTCGAAGCCCCGTGCGCGCAGGTAGCGCACCAGGCTGCGCCTTGGGAACAGATCGTAGATCAGCATGTTCACCGCCAGCGGCGGCACCAGTACCAGCGGCGTACGCTGCGTGCGAGTGCTGACCGGCACCACCTCGCCGTTGTCCAGTTCGATCTCGGTGTCCCGCAGCGGCGGGTAGTAGCGCAACTGCACCAGGCCGTCATCGCTGATCACCTGAAAAGGCGTGGCGTCGGCCTGCACCAGGGCATCGCTGCGGAACAGGCGCTGGCCGGCGTTGCCGAGCCAGCGGCGGGCGGATTTCAGAGACG
>MDSY01047972.1_pt1 | contig 13660 bp, 11 predicted proteins | sample 811131 | NCBI WGS metagenome assembly MDSY01 (sample SAMN05326643, study PRJNA326480) | marine metagenome | isolation source: seawater | place: Atlantic Ocean: South West | collected 2010
CAAAGAGCAAAGAGAACGGAGGTTACAAAGAAACCCTCATTGACTTCATGGCCGCGGACACTGGCAAACAGGACTTCCCAAAAACCACCCACAAGAAAGGTAGTGGCATAAATTGGAATAAAGTAAGCCGCACCATGGATCATATTATCCCAGATGCTATTAGCGTCATAACCCGCTAGAAGACCAATAAACAGACCACGCAAGCCTTCCTGGCTGGCCATGCCCATATCAGCCATAATGCTGTTGGCTTGGAAACCTATGTTCCACATACCAAAAAACATGGTTGGGAAGGTACAGAGCCAAACCGTAATCATCACTCGTTTTAGATCAATGTTATCTCTAACATGTGAACTATTCTTAGTTACATCCGAGGGTTTAAACAGACCGGTATCAATCGCTTCATAAAGAGCATACCAACCTTCCCACTTGCCGCCTTTCTTAAAGTTAGGCTCCAGCTTATCTAAAAATTTGCGCATGGTGATTAACCCTCCTTTTCAATTCTGGTGAGATTGTCGCGAAGAATCGGGCCATATTCGTACTTGCCGACACAGACATAGGTGTAAAGGCCTACATCATCTTCATCTAGCTCTAAACAACCCAGCTTTTGAGCCATTTCTGTGTCACCTACAATGAGAGCACGGAGCAATTGAACAGGTAACAGGTCAAGTGCTGTAACATTTTCATAACCACCTACAGGTACCATGGCACGCTCACTACCGTTGGTGCTAGAGGTCATGTTGAATAACCTCTTCTTAAGTCCCGCAGCAAACAAAGGAAGCGCAGAATGCTTATCTAAACCTGGGCGAAGATAATGTAAAAATTGACGCTCACGACCTTCACGAATCACTGAAACCTGGTTGTGATATCGACCTAAAAAGGCAAATTCACCGGCTGCCTTGCGACCACTTAACACAGAACCCGAGATAACTCGGTTCTCATCATTGGCAAGCTCACCGATTACAAGCTGGTTAAGGTTGGCACCCAGTAGGGTTTTAATAAGGCGAGGCTCTTTGACCTGCGGGCCACCCAGCGCAACAACACGACTGTTGTCGATTTCGCCGGTGGCGAATAAGGCACCAATAGCAATCACATCTTGGTAATTGATGGTCCAAACCGTTTTATTGGCACTCACTGGATCTAGGTAGTGAATATGTGTACCCGACAAACCAGCCGGGTGGGGTCCAGAAAATTGGTAGGTTGAAATACTTTCAACATCTGGAGCATTAACCGCAGAATTAGATTCAACACAGAGGTTAACCGCACCCTGAGTTAATTTAGCAATGATTTGTAAACCATAATCGAAATCTTGTTTTCGCTCAGCAATAATAACTTGCGGATCAGCGGCCAAGGGATTGGTATCCATTGCATTGACAAAAATCGAAGCTGGCTGGCTATCTATAGCTGGCACTTTCGCATAGGGACGCGTTTTAAAACTGACCCACTGGCCAGAAGTCACTAGATTATCTAACACCTGCTGACGACTTAGGCTATCGATGGCATCGACTGCAGTTACTGGAAAATCAACTTTTGCATCGCCGTCGATATCTATAACGATAGACTGGAATACACGTCTTTCACCGCGGTTTATTGATACTACAGTCCCTGCAGATGGAGATGTGAAAATAACGCCAGGATTCTTTTTATCGGTAAAAAGAACCTGTCCCTTACTGACCGCATCGCCTTCTTTAACCGCCATAGTTGGCTTCATTCCGGGGAAATCAGAGCCGATAATAGCGATTTGGCTGGTCTTGGGACCATCGTGAATTTCTTGCTTTGGTGCACCTGATATTGGCAGGTCCAGTCCTCGGCGAATTTTAATCATAGAGGTTACCATTGACGAGATTAAAAACTTATCCAACTCACTGTTAGCTTACTAACCGCTGACAATAATTGGCTCGAGCCACAATTGATCTGAAAAAACTAAAAAAGTTTACCAAAACCCAATCTTCTGATTTAAACCGTTTTAGCCAACAAATTTTGCGCGGGAGTATAAACTTCTTAGGGTTTTGATGCCAGTTTCATGGCCAAAAATTGGCGTTTTTTTTGGTTAATTACTCTATTTTACGTAATGCTGGGGGAAATCCTATCAGTAACACAACTTACCAATGATTTCTTAGCTCTCTCAAAGCAAGAAAAACATCCTTGGCTTGTGGGCTTTGTGGAAAGCCTTCGACCGATGCATAAAGGTTTTCAATAATCTCTGAATTACCGAGACGAAGAAAACAATTAATCTGCTTTTCAAGACCCATAGTTGTCACTAATGGTTGACTGGGATCCTGATCAACTATGTCTTTTAATAAATCTGCTGCACGGCTATTACCCGGCTCTCTGTTTAAGGTAAACCGCAGGTTATTAATGATGTAATCATGGCCAGGATATACTCGAGTGTCATCCTCTAACCCAGAAAAGCATTGATCAAAAGTGTCAAATAAAGCCTCGGGATGACCACCCCCATGACAATTACCTACTCCGGCATTAAACAATGTGTCACCGCTAAAAAGCGCCGGCTCTGACCCGGAGGACAGCAGACAAATATGGCTCATGGTATGCCCGGGAGTATCGATCACCAACAACTCCACTGTACTACCAACTTTGACTATTTCACCGCCAGCCAATCGAACATCGACATTCTCAATGGGCGCATCCTTGTGAGCCAATAGCTTGGCCTGAGTCAGTGCTTTTAGCGGGTTGTTGCCCTCAATATGATCATGGTGTTCGTGAGTATTAAGAATTTGAGAAATTTTCCAACCTCTGCTGGCAGCAACATCTGCACACTGCTGGAAATTTAATGGGTCAATAGCCAATGCATCACCAGTTTCTGGGCAAGCGATTAGGTAATTAAAATTGCGCCACGCATTATTGGTCCAAATTTGCTCAACTAACATAGGTTTTTAACTTCGATTGGCTATTGATTCTCGTTAGGATAACGTTGCCAAATAACACCTGCAAATTTTTCAACACATCTAACCACCTGACAGCTGTAACTAAACTCGTTGTCATACCAACAATAGATAACTACATTCTTACCATTGACAATGGTTGCATTGGAATCAACAACCGAGGCCTGCCTTGATCCCACAAAGTCTGTTGAAACAGCTTCTGAGGAAACCGTGTAGCCAATCTGTTGCTGATAAGCACTGTGCAGAGCCTTCTGGCGTAAGAATTCATTAAGCTCGTCAACGGTAGTAGATTTTTCTAACTGTAGATTCAGAATAGCCATAGATACATTGGGAGTTGGCACTCTAATAGAATTGCCCGTTAGTTTGCCCTTTAATTCAGGGATTGCCTTCTCAACCGCTTTTGCCGCTCCGGTTGAGGTTAATACCATATTGAGTGCTGCACTTCTGCCACGACGATCACCAACATGATAATTATCGATAAGGTTTTGATCATTGGTATAGGCATGAACCGTCTCTACATGACCCTGTTTTATACCATATTCTTTAAGCATACAGTGTAAAACCGGCACAATAGCATTAGTAGTACAGGAAGCCGCCGAGATGATTTTATGATTGGGTGTAATCTGATGGTGATTGATGCCATAAACCACATTGGGTATATCATCACCTGCTGGGGCGGTGAGAAGAACCTTTTCAGCACCAGGTCGCAGATGCCGTTGCAGGGCAACAGTGGTTTTCCATAACCCCGTATTATCAATTACTATAGCTTTATTTATGCCGTAGGCACTGTAGTTAATTTCATCCGGCGTATCAGCGTAGATAATCTTTACCGGATTACCATTAATAACCAACGTCTGACTATCCTTTAAAACTCTTATAGTGCCTTTAAAGGAGCCATGCACTGAATCTTGACGCATAAGCGCCGCACGCTTCTCCAAATCATTGCTATCCTGCTTGGGTTTACGTACCACAATAGCCCGCAAACGCAGGACATCGCCGCCACCGGTTTTATCTATCAGTAATCGTGCCAGTAAGCGCCCTATACGGCCAAAGCCATAAAGCACTATATCCTGAGGCTCAATCAAGGGCTTGGCTAATGTACCCATGTTTTCAGCCAATTCCTCTGACAGAAACTGATCAATCGAGCATTGACTTCTTAGCTTTTCAAATTGAACCGCTAATTTTCCTATATCAATGTGCGCAGGCCCCAGTGACATCTGACTAATAGCAGTGAGCATAGGCGCTGTATCAAATTCGGAAATTTCATTTTTCTCTACCTGCCTGACAAATCGGTGAGCTTTCATAAGATCAGTGACAGACTTATTAACCATACTTTTACCATAAAGATAGGTAGAAACATTGGATTCACGATAGAGCTTCCCAATCTGAGGAATCATGCCCTCAGCAAGGGCTTCGCGTTGCTTCCAATCGGTAAAAAAGTTTTCGGGTGACGGGCGATTATCTTCTTTCACGCTAAACATCCTTTTTATTGTGAAATGATTTTTATGTACTACATGAACTATAGACAAAAAATAGTAGTATTAATGCCCGACTTTATAGTTTTTTAAACGCTCTGGGCATAACTAGAGTAAAATATTAAATTACTATTCTTTGACCAACAAAAAAACACGGGCACCCTCTTGAGCAACCAGTACTATGAGTAAAGTTATGGATAACCTTCCCCAAGTTTCTGGTGAGAAAATACTTTGGAATGACCTCTGCCCCTCCGCGCAGGCACTAGAGATTGCTGAATATGCCTCTCATAAAGATGGGGTGACGCTAGTAGTGGTTCCCACCAGTGCTGAGGCTTCAAGACTAAAACGATCGATTAGTTTTTTTCTTAAGGACTGCGAAATTGATGCGCGCATATTTCCTGACTGGGAAACCCTGCCCTATGATGTTTTCTCACCCCATCAGGACATTATTTCAGACCGTATTCAAACCCTAAGTGAATTACCTCAGCTTGAGCATGGGGTACTTATTGTGCCACTACCCTCTTTACTGCATCGGTTGCCGCCCACAGATTACTTAGCTTCTCGTTTATTTGATTACGCGGTGGATGAAATCCTCGATAGAGACAAGCTTAATGAACAATTGGTTCGAGCCAGTTATCACCGTGTTGATACTGTGTACGAGCATGGTGAATATGCATTTCGCGGTTCAATCATCGACATCTTCCCTATGGGAGAAGATGCACCGTTTCGCATTGACTTACTGGATAGCGAAATAGAATCACTTAGAATTTTTGATCCTGAAACCCAACGCACTATCAGCAATGTGGAGCGCTTGCGACTATTGCCCGCGCGGGAGTTCCCCCTAGATAAAGAAGGCATCAATCGATTCTTAAATAATTGGCATGATTATTTTGAGTCCAAAGCCACTGATTCACCGGTTTATAAGGATGTTAAGCAGGCCATAGCACCTCAGGGCATCGAATATTATCTAAGGTTGTTTTTTGACGAAACCGCCACCCTATTTGACTATCTGCCCAATAATACCCATGTATTTACTCAAGAGGGTTTATATGAAGCCTCGCAAAATCTGTGGCAGGATATTAATAGGCGTTATGAGGAATACGGGGTTGATCCGCAACGTCCACTGTTACCCCCTAAAGAGATATTTATTGCGGTTGATGAATTATTCGGTCTTTTAAAACAGCGTGAGATTACTAAGATCGGTGGAAATACTGCTTCTGATGATGAAGTCTCGATATTGCGCCGTAGTATTCCTGAGGTCAGTGCCAACAGTAAGTTAAATAACCCCTTACAGGATCTCGAAAAATTCTTAGGTAGCCTATCAGCTAAGAGTAAAGTTTTGTTTTGCGCTGAATCCGCAGGTCGCAAAGAGGCACTTCTCGAAATGCTGGCAGGCAGTCAGCTTAGACCTCAGTCCTTTGAAACATGGCAAGACTTTTTAACCTCAGGGCAAACGCAGGGTATCTGTGTCTATCCTATTGATCAGGGCTTTTACTCTAAAGAACGTGAACTATGCCTGATAACTGAGGGTGAGCTGTTCGGACAACAGGTGATGCAACGTAGACGCCGATCTACCGCCTCTGAATCTCCCGATTATATTTTCAAAAGCCTAGCTGAGTTAAAAATTGGCGCCCCAGTGGTGCATATTGACCATGGGGTGGGACGCTATCATGGATTAATACTATTGTCGGTTGACGGCGCAGAGCAGGAATTTTTAACCCTACTGTATGCGAGTGATGCCAAGCTTTATGTGCCGGTGTCATCACTTCATCTTATCAGCCGCTTTAGTGGAAGTGACGAAGTAGTTGCGCCTCTTCACCGGTTAGGGTCTGACAAATGGGATAAAGCCAAGAAGAAAGCCGCAGAAAAAGTACGCGATACAGCCGCTGAGTTACTTGATATCTACTCACGGCGAGCGGCGCGCCAAGGCTTTGCCTGCACGGATAACGAAGAAGAATACCGTCAATTTTGTAGTCAGTTTCCCTTTGAAGAAACCGCTGATCAGCTCAATACTATTGAAGCTGTTCGCAAAGATTTGCTCAGCCCGCAACCTATGGATCGCTTAGTCTGTGGTGATGTGGGATTTGGTAAAACAGAAGTCGCCATGCGCGCCGCATTTACCGTTGTCTCGAGCAACAAGCAGGTGGTGATTTTAGTGCCCACCACCCTGTTGGCTCATCAGCATTTGGAAAACTTTAGAGATCGCTTTGCTAACTGGCCGATTCGTGTCGAGGAGCTATCGCGCTTTAAGACCGCCAAAGAGCAACAACAAATCATACAAGAAGTTGAATCCGGCAAAGTGGATATTCTTATTAGTACCCATAAACTGTTGCATGCCAAAATTGACTTCAGTGCTTTGGGTTTAATGATTATCGATGAAGAACATCGATTTGGCGTGCGCCAAAAAGATCAAATCAAAGCGCTGCGAAGTTCGGTTGATATCCTCACCATGACCGCAACCCCTATTCCGCGCACACTTAACATGTCGATGCACAGTATTCGCGATCTTTCGATTATTGCCACCCCTCCCGCCAAGCGTTTGTCGGTTAAGACCTTTATCCGCAAAAAAGAAAGCAGAGTCTCTAAAGAAGCAATTCTTAGAGAGATACTGCGCGGCGGTCAGGTTTACTACTTACACAATGACGTCAAATCTATTCAGCGGGCAGCAGATGAATTAGCGGAATTAGTCCCCGAGGCAAGAATTCACGTTGCCCATGGTCAGATGCGCGAACGTGAACTCGAAAAAATCATGTCTGATTTTTACCATCAACGTTTTAATGTTTTGGTTTGTACCACGATTATCGAAACCGGAATTGATGTTCCCAGCGCTAATACCATTATTATTGATCGAGCAGATAAGTTTGGACTGGCCCAGTTGCATCAGCTTCGTGGTCGCGTAGGTCGATCACATCATCAAGCCTATGCCTATATGCTGACCCACCCGGAGAAGAAACTAACCACCGATGCCACCAAACGGCTAGAAGCTATTGCCGCTGCCGAGCACCTAGGTTCTGGTTTTACCCTCGCTACCAATGATCTCGAAATTCGTGGCGCTGGTGAACTACTCGGTGATGAGCAGAGTGGTCATATTCAGACCATCGGTTTTACCCTATACCTTGAAATGCTCGACCAAGCGGTAGAGTCAATTCGTAGCGGAGAAAGTCCTAATAAAGCCATTAACTTTGATAAGGGTATTGAGGTTAACTTACATATACCTGCACTGATTCCTGCGGACTACCTACCAGATGTCAATATGCGTCTGACCCAGTATAAGCGACTGGCCAACTGCCAAAACAAAGACCAACTCCATGAGCTTCAGGTAGAAATGATTGATCGTTTTGGTCTTTTACCTGAGGCATTAAAAGCCCTTTTCCGCATTGCGGAATTGCGCCAAATTGGTCAACAGCTGGGTCTTAAAAAGATTGAAGCCGGCCCAACAGAGGGTAGATTACAGTTTAATCAGAACACCAAAGTTGAACCCATTACTATTATTAAAATGGTGCAACAAAATCCAAAGCAATATCGGCTCTTGAACAATGATCAATTGAGTTTCACAATGGCAATGGAAACCCCTGAACTGAGACTCTCATCCCTGTATGCTATGCTGAGTTCCTTAAGTGAAAGCGTTTAAATAAAGCCAAAAGGACTGTGAATGTTATCGATACAGCATAAAACTTCGATCAGTAGATTGCTGCTTATAGCGTTGGCACTTTTTTGGTTTCCATATCTCTCTGTGGCAGAAGAGCAATCTCAGGATATAGAGCCCCCCACCCTACCTAACTGGTATCAGGTTGAGGTGGTTTTATTTGATCAAAAAACTATATTAGGTGATGAGCAGCCACCCAAAGAGCTGAGTCTCGAATTTCCAAATGATTTGATCGAGCTTCATAGCAGCTACCAAAATACCGGTATTATGCGACGCCCTCTGTTTGATAGATTGTCGGAATCATCACTAACAGAACCCCATCAGGCAAACCTATTCGATCGTATTTATACTTATTTGGGTATTCCGCAGTTTCGATATTTCACTGAGAATCAGTCTGAGATAAACCTAGTTCCTGAAGCGCGAATCCCCTATCAAGCTGATACTGGTAATTCATCTGAATCACAGACAATACTTAATGAACAGCAATCAATGTTTGATTTTTCCGAAGAAGATAGCATTCAGGTTAAAACCGCTGACACCCGATTCCCCTCTGACTTTAATCCTGTTTTTGAGGCGCCGTTTCGCACCCTAAATAAATCTGATAGGGACTTAAATGATACCGTCAGAGCGCTCAATAGACGCAACTATCAGGTCCAGTTTCACCAAGCTTGGCGCTTTGAGGTGACCTCAAAACAACAAAGCCAATGGGTTCTATTAAAAGCTGGTGAGAACCGTGCCCAAAGATATGCCATTGAGGGTGTATTAAGATTTTATAAATCTCGATTTCTTCATTTTGAAACCGATCTTTGGAAGTTGATCTTTGCCGATGATGGCCAAGCAGAAGTTATCCTGCCCGAGATCCCGAAAAAGCCAATGACTTCTGAAGAGGCCGTGCTAGTTAGCGCTATGCAATTTTCAAATCGCTATTTAGCGTTAAACCCGACGCCACTTGACGCTTCGGGTCTTATTCAAAGTGCGTTGAATGGTTATAACCTTCAGTGGATTACGCCACTTTTCAAGGCCAGACAACCCAGTACAACCAATGATAACCGGGAACTGCAAAAAACCGGTTATCCAATCGAAGCAATCTGGCCCATAAAACAGTCAAAGCGTATTCAGGAAGAAGAGGTTTACTACATTGATCACCCGCAGATGGGCGCATTGGTGAGTATAAAAGCCTATGAGCCTGTACCAATCAACCTACCACCCCTTCAACCTGATACTCCGGAACAATAGGTTCTAGACGCTAGCAATTAACAGCTAGTGATCAACAAAGATTAGCTGACTGGTATCAAAACCTAACTGAGTGGCACGATTAATAAACTGATTGACTAGCTCTTGTGAAACCTCAGGGGTTCGCGCAAGCAACCACAAGTAATTAGTGGTATTGCCCGCAATGAAAGCATATTGATAATTTTCTTCTAGCTCAAAAATTACATAGGATCCAAAAAAGGGTCCAAAGAAAGAAACTTTCAAATAGCCTAGATTGGGTTTTTCAACAAAATACGCCCTGCCCTCGGCCTCTTGATTGGCCTGCGTATCAGTGTTGCGACCCGAATTAATGACACGAATACCACCATCATCACGCAGGGAATATTCTGCTGAGACGGCCTCTAACCCCCGCTCAAAGGAATGATCGAGGCGAGCAATCTCATACCACTTTCCCAAGTAACGATTAAGCTCAAAGTTATCTACTGGCTCTATGCCATCGGGAACAGTCAAGCAACCTGACAGCAAACTGCAGGCTACAATCCAAAGATTTCGCATTGCTAGCAAGCCTAGGTCTTGTCTGAGCTTTCTAGCCCGGGAGGTGCAATATGCAGGGTTGAGGTTGGGAATGCGATTTCAGCTTTATTAGCCTGAATAATTTCTGCGATCTTCAACATCACATCCTGTTTAACCCCATGATACTTAACCCACCCAGTAGTTTTGGTAAGGGCGTAAACAAAGAAGTCCAGAGAGCTAGGCGCAAATTTATCAAAGTTAACAATAATCACTTCTTTTGTATCAATTTCAGGATGAGCATTTAGCATAGCGGTTACCTGATCAACAATCGGCGTCATGCAGGCTATATCATCGTATCTTATACCCACTGATTCATAAATTCTGCGATTGGTCATTCGCGACGGATTTTCAACGGAAATACTGGCAAATACCGAATTAGGAATATACAGCGGTCGCTTATCAAAGGTTCTAATACGGGTCAGACGCCAGCCAATATCCTCTACCGTTCCCTCAATTTCTTTATCGGGTGAACGTACCCAGTCACCCACGGAGAAAGGACGATCCAGATAGATCATCAGCCCGCCAAAGAAGTTAGCCAACAAATCTTTAGCCGCAAAACCAACCGCGATACCACCAATACCACCAAAAGCCAACAAACCAGAGATGCTATAACCCAGAAACTGCATAATAACCAAAATAGCGGTTATGATTACTGCGGCACGAAACAGCTTAGAAACTGCCTTTACCGTAGTCGCATCCATAGGCTTAGACATATACAGAGGATCTAACAGATTGCGCTCTACGCGACGAATAAAGCCATTAACAAACAACGCACCAAGCACAATAAATGCCAGGCGATTCAGGGGTTGTACTAGATCCTGAAGCGGCGAGTCAATGCGCTGTGCGGTAATGCTTAAGGCAAAATTAATTCCCAGAATCCAAATCAACCAGATTGCTGGTGAGCGACAGGCTTCAAGAAAAGCATCGTCCCAAACTGTGGGCGACTTAGCGGCACGCAACTGAAGGCGATTAAAGATTTTATTCAATAAAAAACCGGCAAATAAAACGGCAACAACAATAAGGAAGAGCTCGACTACCCAAAGATAGCTATCGCCCGTGAGGTTTACAAGCCATGTCTCAATTGCATTCATTTTAAGATCCCATATCAGTCAAAGTCTGAAGTGTATTTTTTGTTTTAGTATAACGCTCAGTTTTTTCCAGCTGTTGCCAGCTGATATTGTGCTTAGCCCTCATTGTGGCAATTTTTTCGCAACCTTTCACCTCTAATTGTTGCATATAGGCTAAAACTTCCTGTGCGCCATCGGGACAGTTGCAAACCAGTATCATATCGCACCCCGCCTGAAGAGCTAATTGTGCCTTATCTGTATAGCCACCAGCGACATCAGCGCCCTTCATACTGAGATCATCACTGAAGATAACCCCCTCAAAGCCCAGCTTCTGCCTTAATATTTTTTGCAGCCAAAACTCAGAAAACCCCACCGAAGCAGCATCAACCGAAGGAAATGTAATATGCGCCGGCATTATTCCGCCAAGTTTGTCAGCAAGAGCGACAAAGGGCTTAAGGTCTTTGGCATTTAATACGTCCATAGATCTATGATCTACGGGTGCCTCCAGATGACTGTCAGCGACTACACCGCCATGCCCAGGAAAATGCTTACCTGTAGCCGACATACCCGCTTGGTTCATACCATTGATGAAAGCATTAGCGGCCAAAATCACCTGTTGAGGATTATCGGAAAAAGCACGATCACCAATGATACTGCTGTGGTCCCTATCAACATCTAATACCGGCGCAAAACTAATATCTAAACCGCAGGCAATCACCTCAGATGCCATAAGCCAGCCCGCATTTTCTGCTAAGTCTAACCCCACCTGTGCCTGAGTCTGGATTTGATCACCAAGAATTTGCATGGGCGGTATACGGGTAAACCCCTCTTTAAAGCGCTGAACTCGCCCACCCTCTTGATCCACAGCAATAATCAGCTGTGATGAACAGCGTCTGATCTCTTCAACCAGTGCCATAACCTGCTGTTTACTTTGGATATTACGAGCAAACAGAATAACCCCACCCACCTGAGAATTGGACAGCACCAGACGCTCATTCTCTGTGAGCTCTGTAGCACAGAGATCTAGCATCAGTCTTCCGAAGAGTTTAGCGCTCATAGAACATGCATTCTTTTGAAAGGGTTAAAGTAGGTGTAAATATAACTGACCACAATACTAGATGAAATAATTATTTGAATTATAAGGTTGAACAGTGCATGATACTGTATATAATTACAGCGTATATATATACAGGAGTTTGTAATGGAAAGGTTAACTGCTAGACAACAACAGATTTTTGATCTTATTAAAAGTAACCTTGATGAGACAGGTTACCCGCCTACTCGCGCTGAAATTGCTCAGCAATTAGGTTTTCGCTCGGCCAATGCTGCTGAGGACCATTTGCGTGCCCTAGCCCGCAAAGGTGCTATAGAAATGATTCCTGGCGCTTCTAGGGGTATTCGCATCGCTGAGCAGGTTTCTGGCATCCCAATTGTGGGTAGCGTAGCTGCCGGCGAGCCAATTCTTGCTGAGCAAAACATTGAAGATTACCAAGAAGTACCCTCAAGTACTTTTCACCCACATGCTGACTACTTTTTGCGTGTACAGGGTCAGAGCATGGTCAATGTTGGCATTATGGATGGCGATCTATTGGCGGTACATCAACAGCCAACGGCTGAAAATCAGCAAATTGTAGTGGCTCGAGTAGATGGTGAGGTCACTGTTAAGCGACTTAAAAGAACAAGAAGTAAACACGAAATTCAGCTTTTACCTGAAAATCATGATTACTCACCGATTATGGTGGATTTACGTCATCAAGATTTTGCCATTGAAGGCTTAGCTGTAGGTGTGGTGAGAGTTGCCGTTTAGCGCGGCAACTAATCCTCTAGATCTAGGGCACCCTGAGCAAAGATATACTCTTCAACGGGTTTACCACCTATTACATGCTCCTGCAGTATTCGCTCTATAACTTCTGGGCTGCAGCTGTGATACCAAGACCCGTCTGGGTAAGACACAAGAATTGGACCCTGCCGGCAGACTCTAAGGCAGTCAACTTTTGATCGATATACTCCCGATTCAACATCCATCAAATCGAGTTCTTTAATACGACGCTTTAAAAAATCCCAAGCAGCTTGAGTCTCTTCTTGAGGGGCGCATTTGCCGGCAGTACACAGCAGTAAATGCTGTTTTTGTGAGGAAATGTGGCGGTGTTCAGCCAGTTTGGTTAATCCTTTAATCGTAGACAAACGGGATTACCTTAAATAATTAGTGGACAGTTTTACTGGGTTCTTGCTCTTCAGCCTGAGCGGCCGCCTGCTCCCATTCGATGACTGCTTGAATACCAGAATCAATCATCTGTTTAGCGATTTCAATATGATGTTCGCCCAAGTAGTCCTTTATCTTAGAGGAAAATTTCACCTGCACCAGTGTCTCATCAACGCCTGCACGCTGAAGAGCAATATCGCCATTTTCTAATATAATTAATTCAAACGCAGGTGTACTCATTAAACTTTTCTCATATAAAATTAAACTTACAAAGTATGACTAAAACTCAATCATCATCTCTCTTTGCCTATCTACGAGCTCTACCATTTGTTTAGACCAGTTTACTGCTGCGGTCAGATTCCAATCGGTGATCTTTTTACCGCCAACATTTGTCTCTAACGCCAATACTGGCAAACGATCCACATCCATTTCCGCTTTACGTATTTCTGGCAGATCCGCTAGCTGAGAATAGGCATCTGCTAACTCTCGAACCCAAGAGGTGGGTGAATCAAATAAGTTTTTAAGCTCTGTGGCCTCACCCGGCTCCTTGCCATCTGCCTTAAGCATATCCACCAGATCATCTA
>MDSY01068530.1_pt1 | contig 13657 bp, 10 predicted proteins | sample 811131 | NCBI WGS metagenome assembly MDSY01 (sample SAMN05326643, study PRJNA326480) | marine metagenome | isolation source: seawater | place: Atlantic Ocean: South West | collected 2010
AACTCATAACAAATTATCCCCTTTTCCTGAGGAGATAAATAGACAAATAACAGGCCGAGTTTGTGATTACCATTTTGCACCAACTGAAACATCTAAAGCAAACTTACTTAAAGAGAATATTCAAGAAGATACTATATTAGTAACTGGCAACACTGTTATTGATGCCCTTTTGGATAGTGTAGAAAGGGTTAACCAAGAGCCAAGTTTACTAATAAAACAATTGTCAATTACTTTAGGTGATAAAGAATTGATTTTAGTGACAGGGCACCGAAGAGAAAATCATGGTGCTGGTTTTATAAGAATTTGTGAGGCGCTAAAAGAAATAGCACAAGATAATCCAGACCGTTTAATTGTGTACCCAGTCCATCTAAACCCAAAAGTACAAAAACCTGTAAAACGTATACTATCAGGTATAGACAATGTAATTCTTATAGACCCACTAGCATATAAAGATTTTATTTGGATGATGAACCGTGCCAAAATAATTATTACAGACAGTGGAGGTGTTCAAGAAGAAGCGCCAAGTTTAGGGAAGCCTGTTTTAGTAATGCGAGATACAACCGAAAGACCTGAGGCAGTTGATGCAGGAACTGTTTTATTAGTTGGTACAAATAAAGATCTAATTGTTTCTAAAGCATTGGATTTACTTAATAATCAAGATAATTTTGTTAAAATGTCAAAGCTTCATAACCCGTATGGTGATGGACAGGCATCAAATAGAATTGTAAACTTTATAAAAAATTTAAAATAATGAAACCAGAAGTTGTAACTATAGGATTAGGCTACATAGGATTACCTACATCAGCATTAATAGCCTCTCATGGAACAAATGTCTTGGGTGTTGATATAAATCAACACGTTGTTGACACGATTAATGAAGGTAAAATTCACATTATTGAACCCGATTTAGACCAAATTGTCTCCAAAGCAGTTTCAAAAGGAAATTTAAAGGCTGCGACCATAGCAAGCGCTGCTGAAGTATATTTAATAGTTGTTCCAACTCCTTTTAAAGGAAATCATGAACCTGATATTTCTTTTGTAGAGGCTGCAACTAAAAGTGTTATTCCTTTGTTGAAAGAGGGTGATTTATATATCATTGAATCAACCTCTCCTGTTGGGACTACAGAAAAAATGATGAATTTGATTTTTTCAGTGCGGCCTGACTTAAAAAATAAAATCTATATCGCTTATTGCCCTGAGCGTGTATTACCAGGAAATGTAATGTATGAACTAGTAGAAAACGATAGAGTAATAGGAGGTATAAATGAAGCATCAACAGATAAGGCAGTAGCATTTTACAGTAAATATGTAAAAGGTGACTTACATAAAACTAATGCACGCACTGCTGAGATGTGTAAATTGGTAGAGAACTCTTCTCGTGATGTGCAAATTGCATTTGCTAATGAGTTATCATTAATCTGTGATAAGGCTGACATTAATATTTGGGAATTAATAAATTTAGCTAATAAACATCCAAGAGTAAATATCTTACAACCAGGTTGTGGCGTTGGGGGACACTGTATTGCCGTTGATCCTTATTTTATTGTCTCAGACTACCCAATGGAATCTAAAATTATAGGTACTGCCCGAGAAGTAAATAATTATAAATCGTTTTGGTGTGCAGAGAAAATACAAACAGAGAAACTTAAGTTTGAACTTGAGCATGGCAGGAAACCTACAGTGGCACTCATGGGCCTAGCTTTTAAACCCAATATTGACGATTTGCGTGAATCTCCAGCCAAGTATATAGCTCAAAAGGTTTTACAAAACTCCAATAATGAAGAGCATTATATAGTGGAGCCTAATATTGAATCCCATTCAATTTATAAATTAACAGATTATAAAAAAGCTGTTAATCAAGCCGATATTATTGTGTTTTTGGTAGCTCATGATGAGTTTAAGAGTTTAAATGTGGACTTTGATAAAGTAATCCTAGATTTTTGTGGAATACAAAAATAAATGATTTGTAAGAAAATATGCTGAAAGTATGCTAATACATATACAAATAGTAGTTTTTGTGTAAGTATTGACTGACACAAGTACACTTTTAAAAGATTTTAATGATGAGCTAAAAAGCAAAATTAATAAGTTGATAAAATACTTTTTTAGCTGCTATAAGATAAATTACAAAAAATTAGACAGCATATGACTGACTATAAAAAAAGCGCCAAATATCTTTTAAATTTTTTAGATAAATTTAAATTAGAAATTGAAGATCAAATACAAATATTGTCTTTGAGACCAAAATTAAACTCAACATTACAATCTAATTTTGATGGTGATTTTGATTTTCTAATTCGTGAAACTGATTTTCAAAAAGTTCTTGAGATTCTATACGATTTAAGCAAGAACTTAGGAATAAACTTTGAGCTCAATCAACGGGCACAAAACAAGAAACTTTTTACTTTTTTCATTGAAGACATTGACGCACTATCTTTAACATTAGAGTTTTGGATAAACATTGAATTTTCTTGTAAGAAGAAAAGATTTTTTTTCTCTGGGCAAGACATTTATGATGCTATTGAGTTTTATAATACTTCTGCTTTTGAAATCCTATCATTACTTTTTATTACTCATTTAAATCATAAAAATAAAAATATAGATTCTGAAGAAAATATTTTTAGATTTGAATTTTTTCTAAATAATCTATCGAAAGAAAATCAAACCCCACAGAATTTAAATACAATCAGTTTATTGCAAAAAACCAGAGATAAACTCCTTACCAAACAGGATGCAAATATTAGGGCATTAAAAATTTTGAATAATTATCAAATTAAGGATTCAAGTTCTTTTATCCAAATGCTAACTTATTTTAAATATAGAATTAGAAATAAATTTTTAAACCTAAAAAAGATTACACCAATTATTGGGCCAGATGGAGTAGGAAAAGGAAGTGTATCTGAAAAAAGTCTCATTAAATTGACAAAATGGTCGTCTTTTCGTTTCAAGCAACTTTATAGATTGAAATTATTTTATAGATTACGTTTGTCATTGCTAGCTAATTCGAAAAAAGAACCAAAAAATAAATCTGATGAAAAAATAGGATATTATATATTTATTGTTGCTTTTTTAATAATTAGAGCTTTATGTATTCTTAAATCTAATAGAATATTATTAGATAGATATTTTACGGACTATTTCGCAAGCCCTATTAGATATTTGGCCAAAAACAAATCTCCGGCAAAATTGGGTTTTTATAAAAGTCTGCTTTTCTTTACACCAGTTCCAAATCATACAGTTTTCTTAGGGTGCTCTGATGCCTCTTTAATTTCTCGAAAAAATGAATTACCTATTATCTCTGTCGATTATTTACAAAAATTAAATTGTGAATTTATTGTTTATAAAAAAGCTCCAAAAGTATTATTTATTTCTACAGAAAATCAGACAGATATCACTTCAGAAGTTTTGTTTCGATATTTAAAAAATAATAAATAATGAAAAGAGTAGAATTTATTGGTGCTTCTTATGTAGGAAAGTCAACAATATACAAAGAGCTTGCTAAAAAGCTAGATTCTGAAAGCCAATACTTAACAGAAGAACAGTTTCTAAAATTAGGAAGAAGCGAGATGGGATTAACTGTATTTATTTACAGAAAAGTTAAACAACTATTCATAAATAATTTCGGAGGTTTTTATAATTTATATCAAACTCAGGAAATCGAATATATAGATGATACTACCTTTAAAAATTATGAACAAACACTTACAATGTGTTTTAAAGATGATGTTATCAAATTAAAGGGTTTAGAGTTCAGTAATAAAATATATTTGTCTACTTTAAAAAAAGTAGCTCAATATAATTACTATCAATCATTGAATTCTGAAAAAACAATTCTAGTAGAAGAGTCTATTATCCATTGGCATCTAGCAATGCATGTATTACTCCTTAATAATAAGTTTAATTTAGATGAAGGTTCAAATAAAGATATAGGATTATTCCCAAAAGCTATAATATATTGTTATGCTGATGAAGAAACAATATTGAAAAGAATTAAACTTAGGGAAAAAGATAAAAAGATAAATAGTAATCATATTAACCTTACCCGTAATGAAATATTGAATAAAGCGATTGTTAAACAAAATATGTTTTTGGAATATGCGAAATTTGCAGAAGATATAGGGTCAAATGTTTTAAGAATTAATACTGCAGACAGTATTAAAGAAAATATTCAAAAAATAGATGCCTTTTTAAAGGTTATTCATTAGTAATATAATAATTACACACTTTATACTTCATAAAAAAACAAATGTCATTAACTCAAAAAGGTTTTTCCGGCTTTATTTATAATTTTTCTAGCAACCTTATAAATAAGGTAATAGTGTTTGGTGGAAGTATTTACCTTGCAAGATTATTGAGTCCGGATGATTATGGATTAGTAGCAATGCTTTATATAATCTTTGCACTATCTAATGCTTTTATTAAAGGAGGTTTGGGTTTGGCACTAATTAGAGAGAAAGAAATAACAGAGGCTGACAAAACTACCGTGTTTTACTTTAACATTATCGTTAGTATTCTTCTCTATTTAATTCTGTGGTTTGCTGCCCCGACAATTTCAACGTTTTATGAAAGAAATGAAATTATAGTATTAACAAGATTAATGGGACTCGAACTCTTATTCTCAAGTCTTACTATAGTTCAAATTTCGATTTTAAACAGAGAACTTAAGTTTAAAGCACTTGGAGTGATTAATATAATAAGTGGTGTTGGAGTTGTGATAACTTCTGTTTTACTTGCCTATTTTGATTATGGAGTTATTGCTTTAGCTGTAAGATTCATATTGGGAAGTTTACTGTCTTCAATAATACTTTTTATTTATAATCCATGGTTACCTAAAGGGTTTATTAAAAAAAGTTCGTTTAAAAAATTATTTTCTTTTGGTTCAAATGTCATGATTTTATCATTGGTTAATACTATCTCTCAGAATTTGCACCAAGTAATAATAGGTAAATATTTTGAAACAGCATTTTTAGGATTTTTTAATCAAGGTAACATGTTAAAAAAAAATGTTACAAATACATTAAATGACACTGTAATGACCGTGACTTTCCCTCTATTATCTAAATTACAACATGATAAAAAACGTTTAAAATCTGCTTATCAGCGCATAATGCGAGTCAATTCATTTACTATATTTCCTGTTGTAACCCTATTAATAATAACTGCCGAACCATTAATATTAGGGCTATTGGGCGAAAAATGGAGTGGATCAATTGTTTTCTTACAAACACTAACAATTTCAGGTTATGTTATGCACTTGCACAGAATAAATTTAAATGTTTTAAAAGTATATGGTAAAGGAAAAGACTACTTACATCAGGGAGTCTTTAGAAATGGACTTACAATACTAGGAATAATAATAGCCGTTAAGATCTCCGTAATAGCTATGGCTTGGGCTTTTGTTATAACAGAGTTTTTACAATTGTTTATCAACGTATACTATAGTAATAAGTACATTACGTTTAAGTTTAAAGAACAATTGAAAATTATATTTCCTATTATTTTGTTAACATTAAGCATGGGGCTTTTTGTCTACTTAATTAGTCTTTACGATTTCCAGATTCAAATTCTTAAATTCATTGTGTTATCATTTACTGGAATGGCTTATTACTTGTTAATGGCTTATCTTTTTAAAATGAAAGCTTTAGTTGAAATAATATCAATAATAGGTTCTAAATTTAAAAGCTCAAAAGGATAAACAATCTGTAAAATATTAACATATTTATACTTAAATCCTAATTTGATTTGGAAGTTCAAATTGCACAAATGGTTGTCTATTAGTATTTCTCGTTTTCTTGAAAACGCATAATTGTTATTAAAATGAATATAGTATATTGAAAAAAAATATTTTAATTGTATCAAATTTTTTCTATCCTGAGTTAACTCCTAGAGCATTTAGAGTTCACGAGTTAACTAAGGAATTTACAAAATTAGGACATAAAGTCACTCTTGTTTTACCTAATAAAGAAATTTATAAGTTGGAGGGGGTTTTAATTCAAGGTTTAAATATTGTTTACTCTGATTCTAAAGAAAAAAAAAATAAACGCAAAAAAGATGATAATAAACAGTATAGTAAAAAAGTAAACTTTTTAAAGTATTTAAAAAATATTATAAAGTTTTTTTTTCCAAAAGAATTATTTCAGACTTATGATAAAGGAATGACCAAATGTTTAAAATCAATTAAAGCAGAATATGATATTCTAATATCAGTTTCGCAACCAATTAGTATTCATACCTCTGTAATATTAGCAATATTATGCAATAGTAAGGTTAGAAACATTAAATATAAATATGCAGAATTTAGTGATCCTTTGTTTTCCGGTAGTTACACTAAAATATTTCCTTTATATCATTTGATAGGTTTTTTATATAGTTGGATCTTTAATTTTTTTTCTATTCCAACTAAAAATAGTCTTCCCTATTTTACTAATTTTAAAACCTCAAATAAGATTAAGATAATACCGCAAGGATTTGATTTTAGCCAAATTAAGACTAAAATATATTCTAAAAACAATTTAATCACATTTGCCTACGCAGGTTCATTTTATGAAAACTTAAGAAACCCAAACTTTTTTTTTGATTATTTAAATGATAAAGTTTTTGATTTTCGTTTTATTATTTATACCCAAACAGAATTCGTTGCAAATATGATCTCAAGCGAATTTCCTTTATTGAGGGACAAAATAATTTTGAAACGATATATTCCAAGAGAAGAATTAATTTACGAATTGTCTTCTGTTGATTTTTTAATCAATTTTGATAACGAGAATTCCCATATGGTTCCAAGTAAATTGATAGATTATGCATTATGCAAAAGGCCTATTCTATCTTTTAACTCAGTTACTTTTAATTCTGAAGAATTTGTTTCTTTTATCAAGAGAGATTTTAAAGATACCGTACAAATTGATCTTGAAAATTTTAATGTTTCAAATATTGCTAAACTTTTTTTAGATGATTAAAAAATACATATTTTTAGTGATTTATACGATTTTTGCAAAGCACTTACCTAATTCAAGTCTTCCTTTTTTGGGAAAAATATCAAAAAAATAAGATATATATGCTGTAAAAATATTTTTAAACATTGTGGAGTTAATGTTAATATTGAAAGAAGAGCTTCCTTTGGCAAAGGATTCGAATTAGTAATAGGAGATAACTCAGGGTTAGGATGATTTTGTCATGTACCTTCAAACATTAAAATAGGAAAAGATGTGATGATGGCGCCTAATGTTTTTGTTTTTAATTTAAACCATGCATTTGATAGTACACACACTCCAATGAGAGAACAAGGAGTTATAAGCAAGGAAGCTGTGGTTATTGAAGATGATGTTTGGATTGGAAGAGGAGTTTATATCATGCCAGGAAAAAGAGTCGCTAAAGGATCTATTGTTGCCGCAGGGTCTGTATTAACCAAAAATTTCCCTGAGTATAGTATTATAGGTGGAAATCCCTCTAAACTGATCAAATCCAGAAAAATATAGATAATTCTATTTCTATAAAGTGTCGCGGAAAGAGTGAAGTTGGTCTTTAAAAAAATGAATTAAGAAGTGAAGCAAAAAGACAAACTAATTTTATTTACATCGAGTTTTCCTTTCGGGAGTAAGGAAACCTATCTCGAAACAGAAATAGAATTTTTAGCCATAGCTTTTGATAAAATTGAGATTTACCCCCATTATTATAATAAGGGTAATAAAAAACAAAGAGGGGTGCCTAAGAATGTAAAGGTTCATAAAGCAGCTTTGCCTAATAAAAAGTTAAAAAGACTCTTACAGCTCTTAAAAGGGATTTTAAAAGGCGCTAAAATAGGATTGTTTTTTAAGGAGTTCTTTTCAAAAAAAATATATAAATCAAAAGTCAATTTTAAAAGTTGGTTGTTAACAATGATCTATTATATAACTACCGTTGGATCTTATCAATACAATGTTATTAAAAGAGAAGAAAATGCTGTTTTTTACTTTTACTGGGGATTTGGATGGTCTTATATGATTTTAAATTTTAATCAATCAAAGAGTTGTAAATCATATATAAGGCTTCATGGAAGCGAGGTTTATTTAGAACGATCAAATGGATATATTCCATTAAGGACAAAATTGTTTCAAAAGACTGACTTTTTATTACCGATTTCTAATAATTTATCAGCGTATTTAAAAATTAGGTTTGATATTTTATCAGAAAAAATTGAAGTCTCTCGATTGGGTGTTATTGTGGCTAATGTTTTGAGTGAAAAGAAGGCGATTGATTCAAATGAATTAAATATAGTTTCATGTTCAAATATAATCAAGCTCAAAAGAATCGACATGATAGTAGAAGCTTTAAAATCTTTCGATGGAATACCCGTAAAATGGATTCATTTTGGTGATGGTCCAGAAATGAATTCCATCAAAGAACAAATTAGTATCAAAGCCTTTAAGAGTATCAATATAGAATTGGTTGGAAGAAGAAGTAATGCAGAAGTCTTAGATTATTACAATAATAATCGAGTTGATGTATTTATAAATGTCAGTAAGTACGAAGGTATTCCTGTAAGTGCTATGGAAGCAATGTCATGTAAAATCCCTTGTATTGCGACTAATGTAGGAGCAACAGCGGAATTAATAAATAATGAAAATGGCATTTTATTGGAAGAAGATTTTTCTGTGGATAAACTAGTACTAAGTATACAAAAAGTTAGAAAAGTAGATCAATGGAATAAAAAAAGACAAATAGCTTTCGAACATTGTGATAAATACTTTAATGCTGATAGAAATTACAATAAATTATGTAAACTACTAAAAAATAAAAACTGTGTCTAAAGTATCACAATTTAAAAAAATTAATTCTATTGTAGCAGCCGTTTATGTCGTCGTCGTAATCTTTGCATTACAAGTAATAGAACTTGGACAAGTTGGAACAATAGTAGTTATTCCATTAGGTTTTTTTTATTTCTTTATCTTAAAACCAGGACGTATACTACCAATACTCTCTGTCAAACCTTTGTTTTGGTATATTATCTTTTTTTTGTTTGCTAGCTTTTCAATTTTATATTCTATTGATTCAGATGCAGCCTTAGAAACACAGAAGAAAATGTTAGTTGTACTCCTGTTCACTATTTCAGTATTTGCTTATGCATTAAACTCAATTAAAGCAGTAAAGGTTTTTTTTATTGCTAATGTAATAGTGCTGTTTATTTTAATTTTATATGTTTTAAAATTGGGAGTTAGTATTAATTCGACTGATCGTCTCGAAGATACTATTATTACTCCTAATACATATGGTTATTATGTGTTTACGGGATTGAGTAGCCTTTTTATGCTATACCCTTACAGACAGAATCGTAAGCAAAAAATACTTAATTTGATTCTTTTAGTTCTGGGATGTATTTTTTCAATTATGCTAGTTGTAGCATCAGCAAGTAGAGGGGCTTCGATTATTACAGGTTTATTAATTATTGGAAATGTTTTCATCATCAGTACCGCTTCGAAAAAAGGAATATTAAAAAAAGTGATTGTCTCAATTGTTTTTGTTGTATCAACCTTTTATTTATCGGATTTTTTGAATGATAATTACTTAGATGATACGTATTTATTAACGAGATTTAATGCTTTAGAAGGGCGAGAAACACCAAGGCAATTCCATGTAAGAAAAGCATTAGAAATTGGCAGTGAACACCCTTTTGCAGGTGTAGGTGCAGGAAATTATGCCATAATACCAAAGAAAATTGAACAAGGAAGTTTTAGTCATAATACATTTACTGAAGTATTTGCAAACTTTGGATTATTCGGTGTGTTCATATACTTGTCAATATTATTTAAAATAGGCTTTAAAATTCGAAAAAATGTTAAAACTAATAACAAAAAAATGCGAGTCATCAATTATCAAATCCTCTTTTTCTTTTTTCTGTTTTTGCTTTATAATACACTATATATAGTGTATTTAACTACTATATTCATGCACTTTCTATTTGTAGTTTATGCAAATGTACTTTTAATAGAAAGAAAATTGAAACTAGAAATAAAGCAAAAAAAATATTCACTTTATGGGTAGTAAAACCGTTATACTTTATAGAGTAATACAAGGATGGAGAGCTCCAATTTTTGAAAAAATATCTGCTGATAAAGACCTAAATATTGAAGTATGGCATGGTCCAGACTTCCCTGGGACAAAAGTAGTTTCAACAAAAAAAAGATTAGCACTCAAAAAAAGAAAACTATTGTCTCTTAAAATTATACTAAAATCAGTTAATGGTTTGATAGCTATGCCTTTAAGTCCTTTCCTATTCTTTATTTTAATATATAAAAATCCTAAAGTTGTTATTTGTGAAGGAGCTTCCAATCTTGCAAATTCAATGATTGCTTTTATCTATTGTAAGATCTTTGGTAAAAAATATATTTGGTGGAGCTTAGGGAAAATCCAAGATCGAGTTTATGATAAGAAAAGGTCAACATTAGATAAAATCATCAAATACATAGAGAGAAAATCCGATCGTATTATAACATATAGCTCTGTTGGAAAGATATATTTCAAAAGCCTTGGAATAGATGATGATAAAATCATTGTTGCCGTTAATGTAATTGATACCGAAAGTAAATTAGTAGCAATTCAGCAATTTGATGATGCAACAGAGTTAAAAGAACAATACAAACATTACGACTTTATATCTTTATTTGTTGGAGCATTAACAAAAGAGAAAGCAATTGAAAGGTTATTAATTGCACAAAAGAAATTAGAAGATAGAGGCCTAAGTATAGGAACAATAATCGTAGGTGATGGTAGTCACAGAGAGGAATTAGAAAAAGAAGCAAAAAAACTACAGGTGAAACATGTAGACTTTGTAGGGAAGAAAATTTCTGACAGCTATAAATACTTTTCTCTAGCGAAATTATTTGTTTTACCTGGACTTGGAGGATTAGCTATTTCTGAAGCGATGTGTTACGGTTTACCAGTCATTGCCTCTATTGGTGATGGTTGCGAAGTTGATCTCGTTTCCAAAGAAAATGGGATTGTAGATAAAGACATGACTCCAGAGAAACTAGCAAATTATATCCAATATTTCTATGATAATAGAGAAATAACAAAAACCTTTGGCGAGAAGTCAATAGAAGTAATTACACATCAATATAACTCTCAGAACTATATAAAAATGATCAAACATGCTATCATCGATTAAGCGATTATACCACTCCATAAAGAAATTATATTTCACAACCCGCTATTCAAAATTGACCCTTGGAAAGAATTTTAAATGCGGACCACAATGTTCTTTTTCTAAAAAGAACACCATCATTATTAAAGATGATTTTTATATGGGAAGAAATTGTCATTTAGCATGTAATTTAGAAATAGGAAATGATGTAATGTTTGGTTCTTATGTTTCCTGTGTTGGAGGTGATCATAATATTGATGATATTAATGTGAAAATGAATAGCTCAGGAAGAGATGAGTTAAAGACAACAATTATAGAAGATAATGTGTGGATAGGACATGGATCTATCATCATGCATGGAATTAAGATTGAAACAGGAGCTGTAATAGCTTCAGGAGCTGTAGTTACGAAAGATGTAACCGCTTACTCAATCTTTGGAGGAAATCCAGCAAAACTTATAAAACAAAGACAGTAATGAAACAAATTATACAAGATCTTAAAAAGGGAGATACCATTTTAGAAGAAGTTCCTGCCCCAAGAGTAAAATATGGAAGCGTTTTAATTCAAACAACTAGGACTTTAGTATCATTAGGTACTGAAAGAATGTTGGTAGATTTTGGGAAGGCAAATTTTATCCAAAAAGCAAAACAGCAGCCAGATAAAGTCAAAATGGTGTTGGATAAAGTTAAAACAGACGGCTTGAGACCTACATTAGAGGCTGTATTTAATAAATTAGGACAACCATTGCCTTTGGGATATTGTAATGTAGGTAAGGTTGTTGAAGTCGGGAAAGGAGTTACAGAATATTCTGTGGGTGATAGAGTTGCATCAAACGGTCATCATGCAGAATACGTCTGTGTTCCAAAAAATTTAGTTGCTAAAATACCCGATAATGTAACAGATGAAGAGGCAGCTTTTACAGTTATAGGCTCAATTGGTCTTCAAGGAATTAGATTATTACAGCCAACATTCGGAGAAACTATTGTAGTAGTAGGTTTAGGGTTAATAGGATTAGTAACAGCAGAGTTATTATTGGCAAATGGATGTAATGTAATCGGTTTCGATTTTGATCCTAATAAAGTCAAAATTGCAAAAGAAAAGGGAATTATAGCAATAAACCCGTCAGAGGGAACTAATCAAGTTAAATTTGTAGAATCATACACCAATAATATTGGAGCAGATGGCGTAATTATAACGGCTTCTAATAAAAGTAATGAGATTATTTCTCAATCTGCAAACATGTGTAGAAAAAGAGGAAGAATAATTCTTGTTGGGGTAATAGGTCTAGACATCAGTCGTGCAGATTTCTTTGAAAAAGAAATTACATTTCAAGTTTCTTGTTCTTATGGAGCAGGAAGATATGATGAAGAATACGAACAAAAAGGACATGATTATCCTATTGGATATGTGAGATGGACTGAAAAGCGAAACTTTGAAGCTGTTTTAAATGCAATTTCAAAGAAAACATTAAATGTGAATTCTTTGATTACGGACAGAGTTGCTTTGAACGATTATCAGAAAATATATGGAGATATGTCTAATTCAAAATCAATCGCATCCATATTAGAATATACATCCTCAGATATTCAAGAAAGCACGATACAATTAACTAGCAAGTCATTTGAAGGAAAAAAGGGAGTCATAGGGGTTATTGGATCTGGAAATTTCACAAGTTCTACAATTTTACCAAATCTTAAGAAGTGTAATGCTGATATAAAATACATTGCAAGTTCAGGAGGTTTATCTTCAACAATTATGGCTAAGAAGCATAATATAGCGAACTCTACTTCGAATTATCATGAAATATTAAATGATAAAGAAGTCGATTTAGTTCTTGTGACGACGCAACATCATATGCATGCAAAAATGACTATAGAGGCTATTAATGCAGGAAAAAGTGTTTTTGTAGAGAAACCTTTAGCATTGAATGAAATTGAGTTGGATGAAATAATCAAAAGCTATAAGTCGAAAGATGTAAATTTATCTGTAGGATTTAATAGACGTTTTGCTCCTTTAGCCATAAAGATGAAAAAAACTTTAGGGAATTCAATAACGCCTATCAATATCGTAGCAACGATGAATGCCGGTTTCATTCCGAAGGATGTTTGGATTCATGATATGGAAATTGGAGGAGGAAGAATTATAGGTGAAGCATGTCATTATATTGACTTATGCTCTTATTTAACAGGATCAAAAGTAATCTCTGTATGTATGAATTCAATGGGAAGTAACCCCGAAGAAAATACAGATAATGCAAGTATTCTTTTAAAATATGAGAATGGAAGTAATGCTGTGATTAATTATTTCTCCAATGGTAGTAAGAGTTATTCTAAAGAAAGAGTAGAAGTGTATTCTCAAGAGAGAACATTGGTAATGGATAATTGGCGCAGCTTAAAAGGCTATGGGTTTAAAGGTTTTTCTGGAGCGAAATCAGGTCAAAACAAAGGGCATTTTAATCAATTTCAAGAATTATTATTTCAACAAGAAAATGGAGGAAATCCAATTATTCCTTTTGATGAAATTGTAAATACAACGAAAGCC
>MDSY01134857.1_pt1 | contig 13657 bp, 6 predicted proteins | sample 811131 | NCBI WGS metagenome assembly MDSY01 (sample SAMN05326643, study PRJNA326480) | marine metagenome | isolation source: seawater | place: Atlantic Ocean: South West | collected 2010
AGTGAATGCAGGATGCCGACCTTGATCGGCCCCTCTTCTGCCTGAGCGACATTGGCCAGCGAGAAACCGACACAGGCGGATAGCATTGCGGCAGCGATTTTCTTGTTCACGACATTCCCTCGTGTCTTGTTGTACTTGTTGTCCCGACTGAGGTACTGCAATCGATGTGCCAGCCCGTGATCAATCGCCCCGTTATTGAGACATCATCCTTGTATCGCGCTTGTGGAGAGATGCGCGCGCACCTCAAGCGCACCGAAACAGAGCAACAAAATCTCCTTCATGCTAAAAGCGCACCAATATGGTGAGCTTTTTATAAAATCCTTATATAAGCCTCTGTTTCACAGTGCTTCTTAGACTGGTTTTATTGTTGCGTACTGGTGCATATCGAATTCGACAGACTTTCCGTCCACATGATGTCTCTGCGAAATCAACCCCTTTTTAACAGCCCTTCCCCTCTCTATGAGGACAGCGACTTCTGACATACAGACTGCAGGAGTGCGGCCGTCAGGCCGTTGCAGATCGCCTTCCCTGAAGCACGAAGCCCGATAGCGTAGGTGGGACTTGCGAACAACAGCGCAAGTCACAGGCGTCACAGCGTCGACGCCCCACACTACTGATCAACCGAGGTGCTTCATGACCATCCCATTGCCATACCGGTATTCATCCAGGCGTGAAAACGCCCCGTGCTGGATAACACCCTCTGACTTCGATGGATTGACACCATCAGGAGGTGAGCATGTCGCTTGAAAAGGAACCGGGACGCTTACCGAGCGAAGTCACGCCATGGCTCGGGAAAGAGCAGAGCCATGAGCTGACAGGCAACATGCAATTGTCACGCGCCGCGAGACGGCTACTGGCTGACAGCATGGCAAAGAACACCATCCTGGCATTTCGATCAGATATCCGGGGCTTCTTGAAAGCCGGCTACTCACTCCCCGCCACTTCCCATCAGGTCGCCAACTATCTGGCGGAGATGCATGCCAAAGGACGCAAGCCTGCCACGATTTCTCGTCACGCCAGCTCGCTGGGTACCTGGCATGTCTATATGCAGTTGCCCTCGCCCACGCTGAGCCTGGAAGTGAAAGGGGTATTGAAGGGGATTCATCGCAAGAGTGATGGACGACAGCGCCAGGCCCCCGCTTTGCGGCTCCATCATTTGCAACAGCTGTTGCAAGCTCTGGACCTCGATGCTCCCCGAGATCTACGTGATGCCAGCATGTTCTGCCTGTGCTTCTACGGGGCGTTTCGCGCAAGTGAGGTCGTCGCGCTCTACCGAGAGGATATCGAATGGCGTGATGCCGGTATCGTGATCACGTTGCGCCACAGCAAAACCAATCAAAGCGGACGGATCGAACAGAAGACGCTCCCCCGCAATCCAGCCGGCGGGCGTTGCTGCCCAGTGACGTTACTGGAGGCTTGGCTTGCCTGGAGTGGCATTCGTCGAGGTGCGCTGTATCGTTCCATCGATCAGGCAGATCGAGTGGGGGCCGGCAGAATGCACCCCGTCACGTTCGGCAATCTACTCAAGAAGGCGTTACAGCGCGCCAACCTCAGTGCAGAAAAGTTCACCACCCACAGCTTTCGTGCCGGCTTCATTACCGAAGCGCATCTTCGTGGGAAAAGCGATCAACAGATAAAGCGCATCAGCGGGCATCGTGATCAGAAAACCTTCGAACGCTACATTCGACTGGCGGATGACATGCATGACCCGGGCAATGACCTCTTCTGATAGCTCAGCCCATATAGGACGCTGCCAAGGATGGCAGCACTTTCCAAGGCACCAACGAGGTGATATTTATCCTACTATAAGGATTAGATAATTAATAAGACGCAAGGGACAGCTCATGACCGATACCTACACGCCCCTGCCCGAGGCTGACTTTTCCATCCCGGGCAAGATACGAAATCTTTCACGACGCTCTCTTGGCGATCTCATCTACCTTCAGCCTCCTCGCAAAGGCAAGGCCCCTTCACACAAGGGGCTGCTGCTCAGCCACCTCCCCATCGTGCTTGTCGGAGCCCAGGGCCACACCGAACTGCTCACCCATGGCATGCTCCTGCGACAACTCATAGGATCATCTCTCGAGAACTTTCGTTCCCTCAAGGTGTTTGAGGTGGAGCGTGAATCTCTCACCCACGAGGAGCTGGAGGTGTTGCGCTATTTGTCAGAGGTACTGCCCCAAGAGCTTTTCAATACCACACACGTGATGGAAGCCCGTACATTCATCAAGCAGCTCAATGAAAAACCTGGGCTGGAAGAGAAGTTGGCCCGTATCGTGTTCGGGTTATCGAAACCCACCCTGGATATCAAGAGTCTCATGATCCTGACCCAGGGCCGCTGGGCGAAGAGCACGCTGCAACGTGCCCACAGTCCCAAAGGCCAGCAGAGTCTCGACGACGATCGCGGAGCCTCAGAGCCACTCTCCCTCGAGACAAGCAAGGACAACGAGGCACAAAAAGCGGCGCCAACATCAGTGCCCCTCACTCCCCAGGCACCCAAGCCGACTCCACCCACTCGGTGGCAAGCAGCATCAGGCACCGCTAAAGACACTACGCGGCCAGCCCCACCACGCACCCGACAGTCGCATGTACTCAAAACGACAGGCGATCTGTTTGGCAACCCGTGGGATGAGTCGGAGAGCCCATCGTCATGATGCTTGATATTCCCGAAAGCAAGACATGGCTCCCCGAAACCATCCTTCATCAGTGGGAAGAACAATTAGATGACGTGGTATTGTCGGCTGCGGAGGAAACGCGCTTATGGCCGTTTCTTCACTGTAATCTTCCCCCATGTAGTCAGGCGGATCTCTGGATATCCGCTCATATTCAGGCAGCGGATGACAATGATCCTGAATTGCTCGACCTCATCAACAAACTCCTGAGGAGACTCCCTCTTGCGCCGGGACCATTACAGGCGATTCGTCAGAGCCACCCACTGCATAGTCAGCTGACCTTTCCCGATAAATTCGCCCCCTCCATGGTGCGAACCAATATCGCCAAAGAGGCAATACAGCTCGCGCGCCATGACACGACCTCAACAAACGCTTTCGAACTCTTGCCAGGCTATGGCGAGCCATCCCCCATCGAGCACAATCGCCGATTGATTCGTCTTGCCTTGCGCGACATGGCCGGCTACCACTCGGGGCCTTCTGTCGATTGCAATCTCTATTATCAACATTTATCGACCCTACATATCGCATTGAAGTACATGCTGCCACTTTGGCAGCACCCGATTGCGTGGCATCGTTCTGCCAATCTCTCGTTACTCAGCGCCTGTAAACATATCCCGTGGCTGAAAAACGGCAACCCCAGGCTGTATGACCAATTGCAGCTGGCCCAGGAACTGCTCTCTGGTTACCTGCCCATCGGGACTCGTCGCGCGCCCTACGCGAAGCGGCTCCCGCAACGCTCCGTCTTTTTTCAAGACTCATTCAAGCGCGACTTTTCATCGGTTGCCTCCAGCCCTGAACTACCTGAGACACTCGGTACCGCACGACTCTCGGACGACAACGAGGACGTTGATACCAGTCTCGAACCAGACAAGATCTCTCAGCCACAAGAAGAAGTGGAAGCGCCCTTTCATCACAAGGGAGACACCCTGTTGACACCGGAAGATTGCAGGGTGATCGCGCGCAAACGTCAGCAAACCTCTATCGCACAGAGTCTGGGAAGTCTGTCGAATTTCGCCACCACTCAAGGGCAGATCCGAAGAATACTGACATTACCTTTACCGCCTGATGCCAGACTGCTGGTGCAACTTGTGCTCGCAACAGGTATTGCCCCCGAACGTCTCAGTCAGCTCCGTGTGACGGGTGTCGAGCAGGAGACACTGCTCTGCACTGCGACGATGTCGCGGAATCGATCACTGCAGTGGGTCCCCGAAAGCAACACACTCTACGTTCCTGTCATTCATGCACCGTCAAAAAGCCCACCCCTGCCTCTGCGCCTACCGGACGCCCTCGCGATACCCCTCAATCAATTGAGCGAAGCGACAACTCAGCCTCTGACCAAGAGCCTGGCGGTGCTCAACCGCCAGCTCAGGCAACACATGGCAACGCACACAGGCACGACTCCCACGGCCCAGCGCGTGGCCAGAGCCGCACGTCATCACCTTCTCGGCATGGCGAATACCGATATCGAAGCGGAGTGGCTTCACGGGGAGCTCAGCCTGAAAACAGCAGCGCCTGCCGCTTACCGCAAGACGTCCCTACGTGAACTGCAGCGTCTCATGAACACGTCTCTGGCCTGGTGGGGGATCGCGACACCGATGAACACGACACTGCCGCCCAGGAATGCACACGCCATCACGACCTTGGGCTCGAGCATGACACTTTCGCTCCACACTGCCAGGGAGGCACTGAAGGGCTTGCATGATCTGGTCCAAAAGGGTCTTTCCGACTTTCCCATTGCTGTCCGTGGCCGAACCCCTTCACCTGAGGACTGCTCGGCCTTGATCGAGCTCAACAGTGCGCTTTGCTGCTACGTACTCATGGGAGTCCAGCTGACGGCAGGACTTCGTCCACCAGGTGCCACTACGCAAATGTCTCGGCGTGGACGCCTGCTGTGGGTCGCTGACAAGGATTCAGGTCTCTACAGAGAAAGCCGGGTCATCCCGTTGCCTCTCCCGGTTTGCCAGAATCTCGATACCCTGCAGGCATGGCAGGCCTCCTGGCGGCAGCACTGGCCACGAAATGGCGGGACCTGGCTGTCATGGCCAGAAGACGAGCAGGCACTGACCATGTGGTGGTCAAGACGCCAGGCCAGCCTCAATCTGACCGCAAAGCCTTGCCAGCAGACCCACATCCGAGGCTGGATCAGCACACATCATCAAGCGCCATCACTGACAGCCGCGTCACGCAGTGCACTCGCTACCCTGCTGGCACTTCCCGATAACGCGCCACGTCATTTCGTCGCCCAGATACTCGATGGGCGAATGCAAGCGAACACGCTGGATATGCTGCTGGGCCATGTCAAACGCGGCCAGCAGCGCCATGCCCCCTATGCCAGCAACATCTGCCTACCGCCGGAGATGCAACGCCTCTTGGGGGAGTTGTCCGATGAGTTGCGAATCAAGGTGATACCTCTCAAGGATTTGCCATGAGTAGAGATGGGAAGTTTTACCTTGCACCTGCAAGGGAGACGTCAGGAATCCGATCACTGGCCAAGCTCGACCCTGACTTGCACCTAAAGCTCATGAGCACCCACCACATGCAAGAGCTATGGTCGCGCTGGGAGGAACGCCGACTTGATCGAGTCAAAGGCACGCAACGCCAGCAAAGCCTGCACCTGCTGTACTGGATCGAGCGTCACGCCAAGCGCCAACCGGCCAACGATATGCCGGCAGAGGCCGGAAGCATGATGCTGTACCTCAACCATACGCAAGCCAAGGCAATGGTCACGGAACTGATTCGATGGAGAAAGGTGCATCATCGCCGGCCGATAAGGCCCCGTGAAGCTTACCGCGTCATCGGCCGCTTTCTGGAGGAAGTCAACCAAAGCCCGGGAGTCGTGGCGATGCTGCCACAGTGGCCCACACAGGCCCGGCGCAAAAGCGTGCTACCAATGGAGGCCAAAGCTCTGGACCGCGCGACCAGGGTCTTGCCGATCATCCGCGCGCTACGTCAACCCGGGACTGGCTTTCCGCTGTTGCGCGCTGCCGTAGAGCTCGGTGTGCGTGCAGGGTTAGGCCAACAGGTGATTCTGGTCACATTGGCCTGCCTGACGCGTCGTCACTTCGAGAGCGATCGCAACGCCCCCAATGAGTGGGTCTGGATCCCCGCTCACGCGGCACCGTCGACGGTCATGTCGCCTCACATGACGGCCTACCGTCTGCCATTGGAGTCGACACTGACGACTGCGCTCAAGACATTGAGAGCCAGAAAACCCACCACAGCCAAGGACGAGTGGTTATTGGCCGAGAGGCCAGAAGACCAGTCCCTCTCGATTCCCGAACGGATTCGCATCGTCAAGGGTCGCATGAGACAGGAGCTGGCCTCCCTGATCACCACACTGCCCATGACAACCGAGGAACGCCGAAGGCTTAAGCTGACCACCTTGCTGAGCGCATTGCCTCATGCGGCAGTCCTGGGGGGATTGCCCGGCTACTGGGTCAGCCAGTTCAGTCGCTATCCGATTCCCTACAGCAGCGCGCATGGGCTTTATGAGCCCCACTCCTACTTCGCTCGGCTCGAGGCTCCACCGGTCAGCACGGTCATGGCTATTGATTCCGGCTACCATCAGCAGGAACCCATGGCGGATGACGACTCGGTGAGCGCCATGGATCTTTTCGCGACCAAGGCATCAGAAACGAACGCTACCCCCCACTCAACCGTATTGACACAACCTCCGGGGCAGCGCTTGATGACCCAGGATTCCTGGCAGATAGACTGGCTTCCGTCGGCGAGACGCATCCTCAAGCAATGGATCGGGGTCATTTCCTCTGATCATCTTCGCAAGACAAGTGACGAAAGGGTCAAGAAGCGTCTGGAGGCGCTGCTGCTCGAGACAAGCAGACGCCTCACAAGACTCATGGGCATCCGCCATAGCTACCCGGTCATGGTGCTCTATTGGCTGCATGATCTGCGCGTGACTCGCATGCTGCGCGTCAGTTCGCTGCACACCTATCTTTCTCGCAGCTTGCCGATGGCGATGGCGGACTACACCTTGTCGATCGACATTCAGGAGTGGGACAACGACAGTGCCCAGGAAATGTGCTGGTGCGTGCCACGCGACATGGGGTGGTCAGCCAGCACGACACACAGCTTTCTTGGCAATATGGGGCAGCTCATCCGCTTCATGCACAGCATGGGAGTATTGCTGGACGTGGAGCCGCCGATATCAGGCAATCACAAGACCCCCAGCGCCAAACGAATTCATTTCGCCACCCTGAGACAGATGGAAAAGGTACGTACTCATCTTCTCGCAGTACCCGATGCAACACCTGATGCCACCATGCAGTGGCTCAGCATCGCGCTGGGCTTCCACGGGGGGATGCGCGCCAGCGAGGTCTGCGCCCTGACGCTACGGGACATTCGCATCGAATGTCCTCAGGGCACCTTTTCGCTCGAGCAGTGGTTGGAGGACCACTGCCCGGCCGAGCCCACAAAGGCGCTACCTGATACGGGATTCTCACCTCCCTCACCACATGAGAGAGATACCCTACACGTGAAGTTGCGTGAACTTCTGAAGTCATTGCCGGAGATTGAGTGTCGCGTTTATATTCACGCCGGAAAGACGCCTTCAGCGCGGCGCGTACTTCCCCTGCACCTTCTGACATTCTTCGGCGATATTGAAATGTTGGCAGCATGGTGGGTATATCGACGGCGATGCTTCCCCTCGACAGCCCTCTCTGATATCGCGCTGTTCGGCCCGAGCGAGAGTTGTCAGGCATTCAATCATGCCGGCCTGATCGCTCCGGCAATCGACACTATGCGAAGTGTGCTGGGGAGTGCCATCGATTTTCACTCGTTGCGCCATGCAGCGGTCAGTTGGTGGCTGATTCGTCTTGAGGCGGCGCAGAACCGTGACATACTCGACGACTTGCAGGAGCACGGCTCCTGGGGACTGCAAAAAGCGCCCCTGAAACGCTTTCTGAAGGGGGTTCGAGGCTATGCCGGACAGGACAGTCAGGATCGCGGCATGTTGTTGTATCAACTTGCCGTCTGGATCGGCCACCGCACCCCGGAACAGACATTGACGCACTATGCCCATAGTCTGGAATACCTGCACCGGCAGGCCATGCGGCGCGCCAGTGAGTACACCCGGGCGATCACACCCTGGGTAGCCCCAGTAACATGAGGTGCCATGGCCTGACTCAACGCCTCTCCCCCCAATAGGCAACCGCCTTGCCATGCCCCAACGGGGGGGGGGGGCCATATCGGGATCACACCGGAGCAAACAACAAGGCCAGATCCTCCTCATCAAACAGGGGCCCCTCCTCCTGACGCCCGCTTCCCCCTTCCAGTACTGATGCGGCAAGATCCGCCTTGCGAGACTGCAGCTCCAGGATGCGTTCCTCAACAGTTCCTGCACAAACCAGCTTGTAGACAAACACCGGATTCGTCTGGCCCATTCGATGAGCACGCCCGGTGGCTTGGGCCTCTACGGCAGGATTCCACCAGGGGTCGTAGTGGATGACCGTATCTGCCGTCGTGAGATTGAGCCCAGTCCCCCCTGCCTTGAGGCTGATCAGGAATACGGGTACCTCGCCACGCTGAAATTGCGCCACACGCTCGGTTCGCACTGCCCCGGGCGTCTGCCCTGTGAGAGTCAAGTGAGAAATCCCCTCCCGCTCCAGTGCTCCCCCGATCAATTCAAGCATTTCCGTAAATTGCGAGAAGATGAGGATACGCCGACCGTCCTCGACCAATGATGGCAACAGTTCACGTAGCGCCTCCAGTTTGGCTGAGCGCTGAACCGTCGCCGCACTTTGATGTTTGACAAGCCGTGGGTCACAGCACACCTGGCGTAATTTCAACAGCGCATCCAGCATCACGATGCCGGAGGCTGCCAGCCCGCGTGTCTCGATCGCCTCCTTGACCCGTTGATGCTGTGTCAGTCGAAGACTCTCATAAAGCTCTCGCTGCGCACCGGTCAGCGTGACGTCTCGCTGAGTCTCCGTTTTGTCCGGCAATTCATTGAGGACTTGCTGTTTGGTACGCCGGAGGATGAGTGGCGAGATACGACGAGAAAGTCGTTGACTCACAGCGTCGTCAGCATGTTTCTCGATAGGGGTACGAAAATGCCGACCAAACCACTGCTGGCTTCCCAAGGCGCCTGGTGCAGCAACATCCAATTGCGCCCATAACTCACCCAGGTGGTTTTCCAATGGCGTTCCGGTCATCGCGATCATGCGATCTGCATTGAGCCTGCGTACGGTACGCGCGGTCTGACTGGCAGCATTCTTGATGGCTTGGGCCTCATCCAGTACCACGATACCGAAGTGCTGCTCGCACAGATGCTCAATATCTCGCACCAGGAGGGGGTATGTCGTGATGACGAGATCCACATTGGCGACAACAGTATCGATCTGCTCACGACGGCTGGCCTTGGCTCCCTGAAGCGCCAGCACGCTCAGTGTCGGCGCAAATCGAGCCGCTTCGGCGCACCAGTTACCGACGAGACTTGTCGGGGCCACCACCATGACAGGCCCGCGCAGCTCCCCTCGCGAACGCTCATCGAGCACGTGTGCAAGGATCTGGATGGTTTTTCCAAGCCCCATGTCATCGGCCAGAATACCGCCAGTACTCAACTCCGAGAGGAATCGCAACCAGGCTAGTCCTCGCGCCTGATAATCGCGCAATTCACCCTGGAAACCGTCAGGGGCTGGCAATTTATCAGGAAGCTCACGCAATCGTTGGGCAAGGGCCACGGCATCCTCTCGCCCCACCCAGCGCTCATGATCTGCCAAGGGGGCCAGCTGATCGATGGAGGTCAATGGCACACGAAGTGCGCTTGTGGGTGCCTCGCTATCGTGAAGCCAGTCCATCAAGGGAGCCAACCAGGCACGTAGCTTGGCAAGTGGAAGCACCAGCCGACGGTTATCCGGCAGGTGTACTACCCAGCTTGCCCCCGCTTCCTCATCCTCCTCCGGCGTCAACGGAAAGTCTTCGCGCTGAATGAGTTGACGCAGAATGGGGAGCAGATTGAAGGATTCATTCTCCACCTCAACGCCCAACGCAAGATCGAACCAGCCGTTCTCGGCGGACTCGAGCGCTCCATACCAGTTGTCTGGCGATAGATATTCGGGCTCTTGCGGGAAGTCGTCACTGAACTCGACCACACATCCCGCCTGACGTAATTGCAGGATCATGTCCCACCATTCCTCAGGAGCAGAAAGACAGGTCCTCCATTCCGCCGCATTTTCTGGCACCTGCCTATCTATCGGCAGCAGCAAGCTCCACGAGGGCAACTCCAACCCATCCGGTACATCGTGGTGCGCGGCGAGTTCTTCCAACGTGACCATGCCTGGCGGAATGGCGCGAATCAGCGCGATTTCCGCCTGTTGATCACGTGGTATCGTCAAACGCTGCCCATCGCGCAGCCCCTGGGCCACCTCTCCCTCCTCTGGGGGTATCTCGATACCGGCATAGCTCAGGCTCACGACACCAGCGCCCAACCGAATAGGAGTTTCGTTCCAGACATGGCGGCGCGTTGGCAGACGTGCCTGTGCGACACACATGGTGATCTTCAGCTTGGGTTTCACATCCTCGAGCGTTGTTTCCACGAGGGTTCTCGGAGAGGGGACTTGGGCTGCCAGCCCCGAGACATTCTGGAGGCGAGAGGTCAACCACTCGCTCACTTCCGGCGGTAACGCGGGAACGTGCTGGAGTTGGCGCCAAAGCTCAACATCCCCCTCCAGAGGGCCAAACTGCTTATTTTGAGGGTCAAGATAACAAAGCGACTTGCCGACACTGGCTACGATAGCCGCGGGAGACAAGATATCTTCAGGTATCGTGGACATCTGCAGCCGCTGCACACCCTGCTCATCCATCTGCCAGGTCGGGGCGATACGGCAGGTCGGCCCAATACCAAGCTGTGGGCCCGTCTGCTTCTGATGGAAAAGCAAGGGGGAGGCATCGCTTGCCAGCAGGGACCAGAGCGCTTTCGCCTGGAATGCCTTGTTCAACGTCAAACCTTTGGATTGCCCAGGAAAGTACCATTGCGAATCTTTGCTGCCATGCAATAACTGCTCGATGGCCTCCTCCTGCGCCGGCTGCCATCCCATTGCAGGAACAGGTGACAACTCCCCCACGTGAGAGACTTCAACTTTCACTGGCGAGACCCATCGATCAAGCTGCGTCTTGCTCTTGGAGGGCCTCAACCACACCGGCTGCACCGTCAGCGCGGGAAGCCCCCTGTGGCCGGACTGCACATCAAGGAACAACCCGAGACGGTGGTTGGCACCTACTTGGACGGCTGACGGCACCGCCGGGGCTTGACTGTGATGTTGCAGCCAGATTGTCCACTCACGTTTCGCCGCCTGAAGTGACGGCGCTTGCTCCACTTCGTCGGGCTCAAGCGTGTCAGGAACCTCCAGGGCTTTTCCCAAAGGGCCGCTACTCAGGAAGGTATCGATCAATGCGACTGCGTGCTTGCAGGTACTGCCCACCGGACAACTACAAGCTGTTCGCATCTGGTGCCGAGTACCCACAGGAGCCAACATGATCATCGTGCGATAAGGGGTGCCCAGACTGCCCGCGACATCGCCAGAAAGCGTCAAACCACCCTTCTCATCCAACTCTACCTGCCACTGCTCATCCACTCGCTGCTGGCGCGCGTAACGCAGACCACGCTCCAAGGTGCCTGCATCAAACTCATCACGCCATCCATGCTGAAGGAGTGCGATATTCAAGGCGAACGATGCATTACTCAAACCAGTGGCTGCCACAGCGGCACTCTCCATAGAAATATGACGATATTGGAGCAAATTACGGGACTGCTAGTAAACCAGACGGATTCGCCGCCATAGGGCAGGCCTAACAAGCCTCATGGACCGAAGCAAACCTCTATGCAAAGGGGCTTGCTCCGATAGCCAGAGAAGTGAGCGAACACCATGAGAATTAAGGTATCAGTCGCGATGCCACCTGAGACTCTCTGGTATAGCGCCGTCCCCCACTTCGGTATCCTTGCCCTTCCACAGCCCACCAGGATAGCTCCCATGAAGCGTTATGAACGCTTTGCTGCCGAGATCTCAAACCTGATTCGTACCGGTATTCTCGCCCCAGGTGAGCGCGTGCCGTCAGTGCGTCAGGCCAGCAAGGCGCATGGCATCAGTCCCTCTACCGTCTTCCAAGCGTATTACCTGCTGGAGAATCAGGGATTGATCAGTGCGCGGCCGCGCTCGGGATATTTCGTGCGTGACAATGCCTCGCGGATACTCGATGAGCCGCATGTCGCCCTGCAGCAGCAAGCTCCATCCGATGTCGCCGTCAGTGAACTGGTGTTCTCGGTGCTGGGCTCACTGCGCGACAACGATACCGTCCCCTTCGGCTCTGCCTTCCCGAGCCCGGAGCTCTTTCCCCTCGCGCGGCTTGCGACCAGCATGACGCGCGGGCTGCGCCAGCTGTCATCGCATGCCGTGATCTCCGACATGACCACAGGCCATCCTGACCTGTGCCGACAGATCGCTCAGCGCTACATGGTCAATGGCATGCAGCTGCCGACAGAGGAGTTGGTGATCACCAATGGCGCCATGGAGGCGCTCAATCTTGGCCTGCAATGTGTCACCCAGCCCGGGGACCTTGTCGCCATCGAGGCGCCGGCCTTCTATGCCACGCTTCAGGTGCTTGAGCGGCTCAAGCTGCGCGCGGTGGAAATTCCGGTACACCCGCGCGAAGGGATTGATCTCGAGGTACTCGAGAATCGTCTGGAGACGCTGCCCATCAAGGCCTGCTGGTTCATGAGTCATCTGCAGAATCCGCTGGGGGCCAGCCTGAGCGATGCACGCAAGGCCGAACTGTATGCGCTGCTCTGCCGTCATCAGCTACCGATGCTGGAGGATGATGTCTACGCGGAACTGTATTTCGATCAACGTGCCGAGGTGTCGCCCCCGCAACCCGTCAAAGCGCTGGATGTCGAAGGTCTGGTGATGCATTGCGGGTCGTTCTCCAAGTGCCTGGCACCGGGCTATCGGGTGGGCTGGATATCCGCGGGGCGGCATACCCGGGAGATTTCGCGCCTCAAGCTGATGACGACCATCTCGCCATCGCTGCCCGCCCAAGTGGCCCTGGCCGACTACCTTCAGCATGGCGGCTACGACCGCCACCTGCGCAAGCTACGTCTGGCGCTCGAGACCCAGCAGACAGCCATGCTGGCAGCCATTGATCGCTACTTCCCCGAAGACACTCGCGTGACCCACCCCCACGGGGGTTATTTCCTGTGGTGCGAGCTTCCCGAGCACATCGACTCGCTGGCCCTGTTCCAGCAGGCGTTGGCCCACGGCATCAGCCTAGCGCCGGGGCCTATCTTCTCGGCCACACAGGGCTTCAAGCATTGCATTCGCTTGAGCTACGGCCACCCATGGGATGCGGCGTCAGAGCGCGCCATGCAGACATTGGGTGAATTGCTCAAGGCAGCCTGAAACGCGGACCGCTCAGGCTGCATGCGAGGTGCGAGGAGTGCCTCGAGTATATGCGCGCATGAGTGCGCGCAAATGCCGCAGCCCTTGTGGCCGCCTTGCCACACAGTCTTCACTCGTCATCCGCGGGGGCGAAAACAGCCTTTTGCGGCACATGTCACTCGCGCGCCAGCCGCTTGCCACACCTGGATGTCGCACCTTGTTGCGCACCCTGGCTGCATGCCTTGATGCCGCACGCGTGCCCTAGCAGGGTGCGCAAGAGCCCGCCATGGCGGGGCCTGCCGCCAAGGGCGATGTGGCACGCGCCTGACCCCGTCATAGTGCTGACGTGAATCAGAGTGCGCCCTCCTGCCCGACTCGCCTTGCTGGATTCTCGCCAGACCACCTGGCTGGCTCACGGGCATTTAACGACTGACCAAGATTCAGCTCGCAACTGATATGGTTTTTTCTCGCACAACTGAGCCTGTTATGGCTTCCGGTGGCTCCCTAGAGTAGCGGCGAAGATTCAGGCAGGGCCGTCCCCCTTGCCGCCTACTCAGGAGACATTGCCATGTTCGGCACCGAGGCCATCGACCTGGC
>MDSY01061197.1_pt1 | contig 13650 bp, 4 predicted proteins | sample 811131 | NCBI WGS metagenome assembly MDSY01 (sample SAMN05326643, study PRJNA326480) | marine metagenome | isolation source: seawater | place: Atlantic Ocean: South West | collected 2010
CTGGATCAATAACAACAACCTCTTTAATTTTACCAAAAGGACCACAAACCAATTTAAGTTCTGATCCCATACTAGGTTCCAATCTTATTGTATCCTTAGCACAGTCATAATTTATACCAGGATCTTTAATTCTAATTTTCTTAATTTTCAAAGCAACAGGATACCCATCACCCTCCCCTCTAGGAAACCCATTACCAGGATCATCAACAATAACTTCTGGAATAATACCCTTTCCTTTTACTTTTTTAGGACAAGGTGGTGGAATAAGTTTTGCCGATACTCCCATAGGATTTTCTTGCCATGATTTAAAAGTACCAGTTCCCGCAAATACTTTTGTATAGATGCGAAGTGCAACCCCTGTTGGATTATTTAAAAAGATATTCCCACCCGGTGAAGCATTATCTAATTCAATCCTTACACTATGCTTACCCTTATTAACCTTTACTATATCATTTGTATATTCATCAAGTTCATATGTCTTAGATGACAAGACTTTTTTATCATCAATGAATAATACTGCACCATTATCTGCAAGAAAAGTTATCTGATAATCAGACGTTTGTGGGAAGTCAACATTATCCCATTTTAAAATTTTCCTTCCAAGAATATTATCATTACTTTCATTCAACTTTTGAGAAGGAGTAGCGATAGGAGAAACACCTTCCCTATTAATTATCTTACCCCATCTATTATCTTGATAATGGAATAGATGTGGACCTTGATAAGTGACCCCATTTTTCGTTGTACTACCACTAATACCACCTTGAACATTAGTCGATGCAGAAATCATATATTTACACTTATTTCCATTAAAATCAAAAAATCTTCCTTCACTAGCAGCACATACCATATCTTGCCAATCCCAATCAGCAATTTCAGAAGGGAGATCTTCCATTTGGACAATAGATTCACCCTTATTTCTCAGTTTTATATTAGCAGTATTATCAGAACCAACAGGAGCTGTAGCAAACTGAAGAGTATGTGTCTCACTACCACTTCTACCTTTCCTTGTCCATTTAGTATCACCAATTTGAATACTATCTACTGCAACTCCTGCTTTACCTGGATTATCACTCCAAGATGCTGTTATTTTAGCTTCTTCTCCTTTAATTAAAAGGGTTCTACCATCAGAATCAAACTTTACATTTCCTCTATCAATATCCAATGCAAAATTAGTATCATTACCATGACCATCCATCAATTCTATTCTTTTTCCCTTTCTAGTTACCCTAATACTCTTATTTGCAGAATGTAAATTATTATATTTAATTATTTTACTGTTTGTTCTTATACCAATTCTTCCTTTACTACTACTAAAAAATTCCACATCATAAATTTTATTAACTTCAACTTCCCTTTCACGGGTTACATTTATTTGACCAAAATTTCCAGGTGTAAATTCTTTTCTTTCAAAAATACCTAACTCATCTATTTTTATACTATTAGCAAACATAGATGCACTAGTTACTTTAAATCTAACATTTTTAGTCTCTATCTTAGCAGCAGAACCACTCATCCAATCTACAGTACTAAAAACTTTTTGATCGATCTTTTTCTTTCTAGCACTTTTAAAATTCTCAACAACAACTTTTATAGTATGAGATTCAGGAGTTTCTTCAGGAGTAGTCGGTCCACTAATATAAACTAATTTTTCGTCAAAAGTCTTCCGCTTTCTCCTATCTAAAGATAATACCTTATCATCATCAATCCATAACTCAGCAATATCATCCGCTTCCATTTTAACCTTATAAAATCCACCGTATGGAAACTCTTTAGTCCAAGTATTCGTAAAACTACCCTCATCATTTCTCTTAGAAACTCCCTGATTAGCAAATGGAGGAAGTGGAGAAATACCATGCTTATTTAAAAGAGAACCCCATCCCTCATATCTTACTGGATACCATCTTTCTTTAGCACCAGGAAATCTAGTAGTCCAAAATGGATTATTAGGACATCTTCCTTCCTGTTGTGGTACAGGTTGTTGAGGAATTGGTGGTAAAGGTGCTTCGATAGTTAATGCGGCTCCCATTGGATTCTCATTCCAAGATTTTACAGATTTAACCTCCTTTTGGGTAAATTCTGTTTGAATATCAATAGCAAGAGCCATAGGGTTAATCCCCTTAACAGTTTTCTCTATACTAAATTTACAACTAGATCCTTTAATACTATGAAATTCTCCTTCAGTTATTGTACACACAAGATCCTGCCAATCACCATCTTTCCAATCTTCCATTTCTAATCTTTTACCATTATCCTTTATCCTCAATCTTACATTATTACTCTGCTCACTGTTTACTATAACATCATATTCCTTTCCAGTTTCTACTTTTCTACTAACAGATTGATTTAAATTAGCACCCTTATAAGTCTTTCCTAAAGAAAGTAATCCAGGAATAGTAATCTTATTCGCATACATGGACTCAGATGTTACTTTAAACGTAACATCATTCATCATCACTTCTTTACCATCTGGTTTCCTAAAACCAAAACTTCCACCAGGTTGTTGAAATAAATCAGCAGTAATATTATGTCTTCCTTTTTTAATATATTTTGTTACATTTAATGTACCTGTTCCTACACTGCTACCCTGAATAAATCCCTTCTTATTAATAGTAACATCACTTCCAATCTTGAGATCTACATTATCATCAACCGCTACTTTAATAGTATAATTTCCATCAATTGGAAAATCCACATTAGGCCATACAATCTTATGTGTTCCTGCATATGGATTAGTTTTTAAAGTAATTGCAGTATCGAAAGGACATACTCCATAATCATTTAAAAATCCACCTCTATTATAAACATTGGTTCTCCATAATTCTCTATTTGCTTTATTAATATAATCAATAGTATTAAAAATCCGTCTTGTTTTTATATTTTGCGATCCTCCTGATTTTCCTCTATTTTTAGATGGAAAAGGAACACTAAAATATGCAATATTACCCTTTAAATCTGTAAATTGACCTGTACTAGCAGAACATATAATATCTGTCCAATCATTATCAGTATGATCTTCCATCTGAATAACATTTGAACCCTTCGTTCTTAATTTTATGTTTGAAATATTAGCACCACTAGAAGCACCTTCTTTAGGACCCAAATCAATAGTACGTGTTTCACTACCCCTCCTTCGTTTCAAGTGAGTCCAAGTTGTAGAACCAATTTTAATACTATTCAATGCTGTCCCAGATGTTCTAGGATTATCACTCCAACTATATGTTAATTTAACTAACCCACTACCTATCAATTTTACACCATCTGGAGAAAACTTTGCATCCCCACTATCAATAGTAAAAGAAGCATTTACATCAAATCCATTTCCAGAATCATCATCAAATTCAAGTCTCTTAGCGTTTGCAAATCTTTTATCGGTAGGTAATTTTAATCCAGAATATTGAATAGAATATCCCTTTGATTCGCCTTCTTGAGGTTTGGATTTACTGGTAAATACTACCTTATATTTCTTTCCAAACTCAATCTTTCTTGTATGAGATACATTTAATTGACCTTTTTGACCCATCTCAGGTGGTGTAAAAGGCTTTACTTCATTAATATTAAGTTCTTCTATAGTAAACCCATTAGAGAACATAGAACCCGAACTAATCTTAAAAACTACATCACTAGTGGAAGGTGGTGGAGGTTGAGTTTTATATACCGTCTCCATTATAGGTTCATTATAAAGTTCTAACCTGAGTTTTTTAGTTCCTTTCTTAAGAGTCTTTTTAATTGGTGATACCTTACCCTTAAAATTATCTAAATCGGAGATAAATTTATTTTGAATATAAAACTTGGCTACATTATCTCTAGCACCACGGAAAATATACTCTCCATCATATGGAAATTCTTGATCCCATTCAAAAGTATACCAATTCCCTGCAAAATCACTTCCTGGTGCATTCGAAGGAGGTTTAGGAGAAATAGCATACTTATTCATAAAATCACTCCATGTAGAATGTTTTACTTTATAAAAAGTACGACTACTAAATCCTACAGAAGTTACTTTTAAAGGATTATTTTTTCCTGTTGTAAACCAATCTTTACCTGCTTGATTTAATTTTTTAATATATTCAGTTATAACCAACTCAAATTGTTGATCACTATCATTAGTATATGCTTGAGGAATCCATTTACCTAAGTCTTTTCCCTCTGGAGTCCATCGTCTACCATATGCAGATCTTCTTTTAAGAGTAGGACTATATGAATCTTTACCACCATCACTCATCCCAGGACTAGATGTAAAAATATCTTCGCACAACTCATAAACTTCATAGTCTTCTTTATCATCATAATATATCATCTGCTCTTCAGTTTCCCCAAGTACTGCACGTGTAACTGCACCTGCACCTATACCCAGATCATCTCTTACCTCAACTATAGGAGGATATTGGTATCCAAGTCCCTTACTAATAACATCGACAGCTAATACAGACCCATCTTCACCAATTATAGGATTTGCACTAACACCTACTCCACCACCACCCATAAAGACTACTTTTGGAGGAGTATCAGTTGAACTACTCATCTGAATACTATCAGTTGATTCAGAATCTACAGGACAAGTCTTTTGATCTATATCAGAAGGTGTTAATCTATTGACTTCATTAATAGTTAAAAATTTTATTTTATCTCTCTTCGGCTTAAAAATAAAAGTAGTACCAGGATTTTTAACAGCATAACGATTAGCTTCACAAATAGTAACACCCTCTACCATCCCCCTTGTAGTGGAGATATATCCTACCTTAATGTCATTCTTTGACGGTGGACCAAAAATATCAAATGTGGGTTTATTAGTTGCCATATCTAATATTTATTACTAAGTATTAAAAACATCTTTAGCTTTTGCATTTGCTTTCTTAATAAGTTCGTTTTGTGCTTTTTCAGTTAAACCTTGGAACTGCTCTCTAGTAGCCTCAACCTTACCTGCTATACTCTTCAGATCAATATCAGGCATTCCTGGAGTTGGTTCAGCAAAAGGAATATTAGGAATAGGAATTGGAAGATCTCTTTTTTCTACTGCTGCTTTAGAGATTGCACTAGCACTTGGCACTTCAGTTTCACCTTGACTTGCACCACCCCTTCCAAGAGTATAAAAATCAGAAACTGCAATATTTGCTGGAGTTTCGAAGGGGAAAATATTAGTATTAACATTCTTGAAATCTAATGCCTCAGTTAAGTTACCAACCATATTAGGAAGACCGCTTAACATATCACCTAATTTCTGTCCTATATTAGGTTTAGAATCTGCAACTGAACCATTAGTATCAGCAGGAGTAACAGGTCCTGCAGTAGCTTTCTTTTCTCCTGGATCTAAAACCATTGCAACAGAAATACCACAATCTAAACCACTACCAGATTGCTGCACTATCAACAAATCACCCATAGTATAACCACTACCAGGATCAGCAATTGTTATACCACCATTTTCAATAGTATTAACAACACCTCTCACCTTATCAATTGTGAAAGTAGCATTAGTTGATGGAGTCCCTGAAGCATTATTAACAATAGTAAGAACATCACCATTCTTATAACTTGATCCTACAGTATTAGTACTAATACCAGTAACCTTACCACCTGATATGGTGTAATTTAACTTAAGACCTGTCCCAGATCCACCAGTGACACTAGCACCTGTTGTAGATCCTGTACCAGATGTTCCACCACCATCAGCAGTATTGACAGTATATCCAGCACCTTCATCATTTATAGTTGCAAAACTATTATCATACCAACCACCATCAGGAACTATAATATCAACCTTCAATCCAGTTCCAGTTCCACCAGTACACGGAGCTCCATTCTCTGAATAATAATTTGTACCTCCTATAGGTAAATCATCTTCTTCTTCATCACTTATTTTTACAACTTTTCCTAAATTAGTCCTATCATATGCCTTTTCTGCTAGCTCTTGATCAGTCTTATCCAATTGACTTTTTATACCTTGTATAAATCGATTATAATTTTCATGTTGGGTAGAACTAATCTTTGAAATTGTATCTTTATTAACAGCAATTGCTTGTGCAACAATATCCTCGGCATAACAAACTGGAACCTTAGGATGTCTAATTTCAGTCTTTTTAGAGGAAAGGCTAGGTACGGACTTTTTATTAATCTCAGACTCAAAACTACCACCACTAGAAGTACTATCTCCTCCTCCACTACCAATAGAATCTTGCAGTGCTTCAAATGTTGCAAGAGCAGATTGGGAATTAGCATCACCAAAAGAAATTCCACTAGATGCTTGAGAATCTACTTCTTTTTCCAAACTATCAAGTGGAATTGCATTTTTCAAAATACTTTCTAATTGATCTGACAATTTATTAGTCATTTCATTATATTTTTTACAACTATCTTCAGTATTAAGAAATTTTTGATCACCAAACATATACCTCATACTAGATGGCATCTCAGATACAGTTACAGTTAATTCTTGATTTAATTTTTTTAACTGATATTCTTCCAACTTCTCCATAATAATCTTTTGATACTTAGCCATCTTCTTGGCCGTTTTCTTAAGTTCTTTATCCAATTCCTCTCTACTAGGAGGACCTGATACAGCATCAATAAAACTTGCTCTGGAACCCAAATACTTATCTACTTTCGCAGAATAATTATCAGTTTCTGTTTGTATTGCTTTAGTTGCGGCTTCAACAATATGACCAGGTTTTAGTAAAACTTCCTTTTCTCTATACTTATCTTCCTTTTTTACGTCTCCAGCAGATAACTGGTGCAATGCACCTGGATGTTCTTGAGTAACTCCAGGTTGAGATGGAGAATTTGGAGAATTTTCTGCTGCTGCACGGTTTGTAATTCCTTCTTTAACCTTTCCTTTAACATAATTATCTTTAGCCTCTCCTGTTAATCCCTGTTCAGATGCTTCTAACTTCGCAGCAGCAATATCATTTGCTTGTGTCTGTGTTACTGGACGATTATCAGCAAGTCCATATTGATTAAGTTTAGCACCTGGTGGATTAGGTGCTGATTCTTTAGAAATTTCTGAAGATTTTGGTTTCTCCGTTACCAAACCTTCATCAGGAACCCTTTCTTTTGCAGCTCCCTGTTTAGGAATAGCACCTGTAGAATATCCACTTCTTGCTAAACTTCCAGGTTGAGTATTACTAACGCCACTATCATCAGCTGCTCCAATCTTATATTTTAATTCTGTCTGAGAATTATTTCCTATGACTCCTAAAATTATAGGAGACTGCATATTCTGACCATCCAAATAGAAACCAAAGACAAAATTACCTTGTCTTAGGTTTGATGACATCCAAGAATTCGTCTGCCCACCTCCAGCAGTAACTGGATATAATACACCACACCAAGGTAAATCTTCATCCTTAATTACTGCTTGACCTTGATCATGGACACCCATGATACGCACTTTATACCTCTGTCCCCATCCAGGAATTGCATCCTTATTAGGAAATTTTCCAGGCAATTGATTATCTCTCCAGGTGGAGTCGTCAGCTATCTGACCAATCCACCAGAGAAAAGTAGAGCCTAAAAAACCAGAGTTAAATAAAGATCCAGATTCCATAAATTATTCGTCGTATACCCTACATTCAAATGCATCTGGATGGTTGTCACAATAGACTTCCAAATGCTTATCCTGATGTCGTGTGTGATAATCATTAATGGCACCATCATTCTTATTTACTTCTTCTCCTTCATGGTATCCATCATAATTGGCATGAACATCTTTCAGATCTGCCTCACTATACTCTAACATACCATGATTGATATGCTCTTTATGGTCTTTAGGATCAAGATAAACTTCGTGATCCAAATCGTGTTTGATTTCTTTAGTCATAAAATTAGTCCCTTACTTTGATATTTATCCTCTTCCTTTTGGTTTTCTACCAAAGGAATCTCTAACTAGATTTAATTTAGTTAAAGTAAATTTAGAAGAAAGATAATGACATACATCTGCTATTATATAATTACCTCCTGTCTGTTTGTCAACTTCATCAGACTCAACATCAGACTGAAGTTGAGGAGCATCCAAATATATGGCATCCCCTGCATGTAATGAAAAATCACCAGGTATAGTAATAGATGCTTGTAAAGCAAATAACTGATTCAATCTCATAATACCTTGATTTAATACTAATGCAGGTTGATAATTTTCATCTTTAGATTTTGCGACTTGACCAGATCCTCCTTGTTGTTTTACACCTTGTCCAGGTCCTGCAGGTAAAGTTCCTGGATCAAGTAGCATATATGTTGTCCTAGAAAACTCTTTACCAGGCTCTTCCATATCAAATTCTTTATTTAAAGATGGTAATTCCTTTCCTCCAAGTTTTAGATTCTCCTGATCTCCTGGAGTATTTGCTGCTCCCTTTTCAGTTGTACCAGCATTAGGATTAATCACTTCATACTCACAATTATAAGGATTAAATGTAATAATACGAGTAGAATATGCTCCCAATTTAAGTTTCTTTTGAATATTTACATTATTATTAATTCCATATTCAAGAGCTTTTCCATCATATCCTTCAGGTGCACTATCACTTTCGTCAGGAGATTCATTATATATGTAAGATTTTTTTATTGGATTTTTTTCTTCATTCATCAATCCATCAATAGATTTAAAATGAAATCCTTTTGAAGTTTCAAAGAAAAGAAATCCAGCACTATTTTTTTTACCTTTAGGATTATCACCTGGACTAGGAACTGCTCCTCTTGATAACCAGTTAAGTATATAATATGGTTTTTTATTATTCCCTATGTAATTAAATACATTTGCAGTTTCATCAATATCATCAACATTTTTTTCAGTACCAAAAAAAGTAACTGGTTCACCCCCATCTTCATCCTCTAAAGAAGTTAAAATTGCCTTAACATGTTCATGTATTTTTCCATTAAATCTTTTATTAATTCTTACCTTTTCATTTAAAATAAATTCCTTTCCTGATAACTCTAATTGTATTACAGACTTTCTAGTATCTTCTAAAAGAGGAGTAACCTTATTCACATACATTTCTAAATCTATCTCATTAGAATTATTATCAGTAAATTTTAACTTAACATGCTCCTGTCCTACTATAGGCAAACCTTCCATAGCAGTTTTTTCATCAATAGTATTACCAGTATCACTATAAGTTACAGTAGCTCTAACAGAATCTTGTAGAATACTCTCATAATACAATAAAGCCATTGTACTATTAACAACATCTACTGTCTTTGACTTACTTTTATTTGAAGTAAGCATAACCTGCCTAATTCCTACACCTTCCCCTTCCTTAAAGGCTGGTACTGCTGCTTTTGCTCCTGTTAGTTGTGCCATGTGATATTCCTCTACTTATATTTAACCATAAAAATCAAGAGATTCATACGGATCTACTCCATGAGCAGCCATTGGTACTGGAAGAACAGTTACTGGTTTAGATGAATCAGCAGATACCCCTCCTGGAGATACTCCTGGATCAGGAATAGTAACTGTATTTGCTGCTAATGCTTCATAAGGAGCAAAAGTTCTAATAGCATCTACTATACCATCATACGTACTCGCTTCATTAATAGCAAGCAACATATCCTTTGCAGGACCAGCACTATCAGGATCAATAACAATTTCACCTTTATGTAATAAAGCTGGAGTAAGACGAGAAATCCACCCACCCCTACTTAATGGGACTAATGCAGTTTTACCCTCTTCATCAACTACTGTTTCCTTATCAACTGCACCACCTTTTATTTCTTCCCAACCCTTATCTCCTTCTTTTTTAAGTTCCTTCAATTCTTTTAATTTCTGTTTCTTACTCTTACTTCCTTCTTTATCTGATGACCCTGCACCTGAAGGAACACTTTGTCTTTCTCCACCACCAAAGAAAGATCTAATCAAAAGAGGAGCCATCTTAAATGGATTATATAATTGTAAAAGATTAGGAAACTTACTAACCTGCCCATCCGTAACATATCCAACACCTTTAAGAAAATCAAACATACCAAATGCTTTAGATAACCAAGTCAGAGCCGTCCATCTTCCACCACCTTTTGGTACATCAATTGCCGTATCTATAAGGAAATTCTTAATATAATTCTGAAATCCAGTACCAATCCAATCTACAACTGCTTTACCCGCAGTGAAGATACCCATCAAAGTTTGTTTTAATACTTCAAATGCCTTCTTAGGATCTCTCTTTATAATAAGGTAATAAAGCAGATCACCAACAAATGCACCAATTGCCTCTCCTAAAAGTGTTCCTACAACAGGAATAGGAATAAAAGTTCCTAATGCTCCACCCAATGCTGCACCCACACCTTTAAAAAGTGCTTGTCCAACTGGTTCCCCTGACATAAGGGAAACAATTGCAACAATAATTGGACCAAGAATAGGAATTCTACCTGCAAACCCTTTAACTGCAGGAGTTGCTGCTTTTAATGCAGGAGCAATAACACCAGCAGCTTTACCAAATATCTTAGCAGCCCATCCACCAACCTTTCCTGCTACCTTTCCTACACCAGTCTTTGCTAATGCACCACCACCTCTACCAAGTAAACCACCAACTTTACTTAGACCAGCTTTACCTAGATTAAGTAATCCCCTACCAGCACCCCTAACAATACCACCTGCCCTTTTAGCAAGATTACCAAAAAACTTTCTGACATGACGACCTACTAATCGTCTCATTCTCACCCATGCCTTTCTAATGAAAGTAGTAACTGTCTTCCAAACATTTCTTACTGAAGCAATAACCCCCTTAACAATCTTTTCACCAATTATCTTCCATACTAAAAATCCTGCAATAAGATCCTTCAGATTGCCCATAAAGGTTCTGAACTTCTCAGCACCTTCTTCACCAAAAGTATTACCTATCCACCCTTCTGCCATCTCAACAAACTTATATCCCCACATAATTGCGGTTGATAAAGCATCTACTACTCCTGCTAATATATCAATTCCCTTATCAACCCATCTCCCAAGAACAGGTGCCCATTTTGCTATTTTAGGCAACCAATCTATCAATCTAACTGCCCAATATCCAAGAAAGACCGTACTAATAAATTGAACTACTTTAGCAATTAACCCCTTACCAGGCATAGAAATTTTAATACCCTTGGCCGCACCTGTTGGTTTTGCTTTTTCTAATGCTGCTTCTTCTTCCTTATTTTCATCTAATTCTGCCTGTTTTTTTGTATCTTGTCTTTGATCTTTCTTAATGGCAATAGAAGTCTTTAAAAGACTCTCAACCTTAACCATTTTCTTATTTACAACAAGTACAATTGCACCTGGACTATCTTCCTTTCCACCAGTATCACCTGCAGAACTAGCATCTCCAACAGAACCTATTGAAGGACCTACAGGTACTAAAGGTGTCTTAGGGATGACTGCAAGTGCTCCTCCTTTTTGTTCACCGCCCATTGCCTCTTGTGCCTTTGCTCTTCTAGCACCAGTCTTTTTCTTTCTATTCAACAGTTTATCGGTGGCAACCTTCTTTGCTCCACCTGTAACTGCTCCACCTACTGCTTTTCCTATTGCTGCCCAACCCATATCTTATACCGTTATTCCTAGAGTTCTGATCTTCGATGCAGATCTCATTGTTGCAGGATTGAATGGTGGCAATTCCATATCAGGACCTGCATTATTTTGTGCTGCTGTTGCAGATTTAACCTGTTTATCATATGCAACCGTAGTTGTTGGTTTAGAAGGAGGTTTTACTGGTTTAATAGAAGGTGCACTCTTTGCTATTACAGATGCACTAGCCTCTGAAGATTGATGAAGACCCTTATGTTGTTCAGCAATTACCTCTTGAACTCCTCCAACCAATTTTTTACCCATTGATGCCAACTTTCCACCAACAAAAGGAATCGGTGAAAATACTTTCATAAAATTGACTAATGTTTTTCCAATTTGACCACTCAAAGTTTTAGGTTTGTCTTCTTTATTAACTACCACCTGCTCAGGTACTTCTCCTCCACCAGAAAACTTTAAAGTTGAAGGATACGTAATCGATGGTACATTCAACAACATATTACCAGCACTAGCAGTACTACTCATATTATTAACAATACCTCCACCGTTCATATAATTAGAAACATTCTTAACTGTACCACCACCGTCACCGTTCATATAATTAGAAACATTCTTAACTGTACCACCACCGTGATATCCAACTGTTGGTCTATTCGTTCCACCAGCAGCTGCATTCATTCCAGCAAGAGTACCGCTACCATACCTCTGAACTGCACCTCTACTCATTACAAACTCACCAGGAGTAAGCATTGCAGGAACTGTATCTGTATTACCAGATCCAGGAACTACTCCACCCTTATTAAATTCATTAATATCCGGTGGTTGCTTATTTTCTTTTTGTTCAGGAACATTTTGCAATTCATCTGGTTGTTGTTTAAGGTCATCCCCCGCATCAGGAGCTTCTTTTAATATATCTTTAACATCATTTTCTGTTTCACCTTCAATAGTTGCTCCTAAATTCTCACCTTCTTTTTTAGAATCTTTATCAAGATTCTCTAATTCTTTACTTACACCACCACCAAATAAACCTTTAACCCAATTTATTGCTTCAATAATCTTAGGAATACCCCATGCTAATAAAGCAACTACACCTAATATGAATCCACCAGGTCCCAACAAAGCTGGCATAAAGGCCATTACACCTGCTAATAAAACAGGCCACCAATCTGATAAGAATTTGAATATGTATTTAATTTTATCCATATTCTTCGCATCACCAAACCAATCAAATAATCTCATGGCAACATTTCCAGCAAAAATTGTCATGAGAAAACCAAAAATTTTCTCAAAAAGAGATTTAGCTGGTGCTAATACTTTCTCTGCTGCCTTACCTATTGGACCTGTTATTGATTCTAACTTACTTTCACCTTTCTTCCTCTTCTTCTTCTCTGCTTCTTTCTGTGCATCCTTTCTTGCCTTTACATCTTCCTTATTACTCTGTTTAAATAATCCTTCAATCCCTTTAACAGTCTCCAAAAGACCTTTAAGAGGACTCATTAAACTTCCACCTTTTGATTCTCCTCCTTCATCTGGAGTTACATCTTGGGATGCAGCACCTCCTTTTCCTGCTTCTGCGTCTGTAGGTGTTACATCATCCGGTGTTACACCTCCGTATACTGATGTCTTTCTAATAGCAAGAGCACTAGCACCTGTAGTATCTGCAGCAACTTTCTGTGCTCCACCTACAGAACTACCTTTCTTAAAAGCAGATGCACTTATTTTCTTTCTTTTAAATGCTAACTTCCTCGCCGCAGGACTCAGATATCCTCCTGATGCATCTTGACCCATAACCCTTGATGCATAACCAGGGTCTTTTGTCGCAGTTGCTGTTACTCCACCTGAAGAACCTGAAGCACCATCATATCCATATCCATATCCATCTGAACCATCAACACCAAAACCAAAACCATCAGCACCTGCTGCTCCTGAAGCACCACTAGATCCATATCCATCTAAACCAGCAGCACCCGAAGAACCTGAAGAACCTGAAGAACCTGAAGCACCACTAGATCCATATCCATCTGAACCAGCAGCACCTGAAGATCCTGAAGATCCTGAAGTACCATCAAATCCATCACGACCTACTCTACCTCTTCTACCTCTACCCTTTCTACCAGTTCTTCCAGTTTTTCCAGTATCTCCCTTCGGACCTTTAATGGTAGTCACTCCTC
>MDSY01153431.1_pt1 | contig 13649 bp, 8 predicted proteins | sample 811131 | NCBI WGS metagenome assembly MDSY01 (sample SAMN05326643, study PRJNA326480) | marine metagenome | isolation source: seawater | place: Atlantic Ocean: South West | collected 2010
ATTTTTGAAAAAGACGGGAAGAATACTTGTAGGTATAGTTGCTTTCTTATTAGTTCTTTTAAGTATTACTGGAGTGATTTTATTAGTCAAAAGACTTGGTGGTTTAAAGCATTTTTTTCTTCCTCTAAAAGAAAATAATAAATATAGGAAAGTTCATATAACTCTTGGTAAATGGTTCTTTATTCCTTTACTAATCATAGGAATTACTGGAGCTTATCTAGTGATCGAAAGATTTGATGCTTTTAGCAAAAATGCGCCTAATATCAGAACATATAAAGTGGGTGAAAAAAAGCTCAATTTAAACACGCTTTATCTTAGCGACATTAAACGAGTGTCTTATCCTTTTACCAACTTGAAAAATGATACCTATTTAATCGAATTAAAAGACCAAAAAGTAAGTATCCGTCAAGGAGATTTTAGCATTGTAGATCAAGAAACCTTCCCTGTTCATCAGATATTAAAGAACTGGAGTTATTATATTCATACAGGAGAATCTAATGTTTTTATCGCTATTATTCTTTCACTTTCATCTTTGGCTCTTATCTTCTTTATGATCTCTGGATTGAAAATTTCCTCAAAAATAAGTTGGAATTTATTAAAGCTAAATTTCAATAATAATAAAGAGGCCTGCGTAATTATTTTATTTGGTTCAGAAACAGGTAATTCCTTTAAATTAGCGCAAAAACTAACAAAAACTTTAAGGCGAGAAAAACATTCTGTTGGACTAGTAAGTCTTAATAATTATTGTGTCTTCCCAAAAGCAAAAAAAATTATTGTCCTCACATCTACTTACGGAGATGGCGAAGCACCTTCCAATGCAAGTAATTTTGAAAGACTATTTGCTAATTTAGCCCAACCATATCCCATTGATTATGCTATTCTAGGATTTGGATCCAAGAGTTATCCAAAATATTGTCAGTTTGCAATTTCCTTAGAAACGCTATTTAAAGAAAAATTGAATTTTAATGAGTTAAATCCACTTTTTAAAATAAATAATCAATCTGAAACTGATTATCTTATTTGGGAAAAAGTAATTATTAATAAGTTGAAGACTTAGCAGAATCCTAGTTCAGATGCCAACGGAATCCCATAAAAAAACGAATCCCTTGATTTGATGCGTATACATACGTTGGATCAAAGGTTAGAGCATAGGGGTTTCCTGCGCTAGGTTGAGCATTCCCAGAAGCATCAAATTGTACTTCGCGGTCAAAAGGGTCAAAAGCACGTGCAATGCTGTTTTTCGCTGGAGTAAAGTTCAATAGGTTTTTAACGCCTCCGTAGAATTCATAACTATTATTCCAGTCCTTGGTGAGTTGTATGTTAACAATGCTAAAGGTCGGAGAATAGGGGTCTCTAGGATCCAACTCACCTAATAAAGGTAGCTTCAAAGGTCCTGTTATGCTTCCTGTCAAATCAATTGTAAGGTTAGATTCTCTGAGTTTTTGTTTTATTGACCAAACCCCTTGAAAACGCTCGGTCAGATACGGTCTTGTCTTGCTCCCTGCAGATTCTATATAAGAATCAATATAGGTTGCTCCTAAGTTAATTCTTAAGCCTCCTCGAAAAAGAGAATTAAAATTCATAGATATCCCTTGAGTTACTGATTTTCCAATGAGGTTATCATAAATAATCAGATTAGGATCTGTATCATAATTGGGAACTATTTTATTGGAAAAATCGGTTTTAAAAATACTTGCATCGAAATCAAGGATATGACCTTGCTTAAGATACATTTTGTAAACATAATTGAGGCTTATGTTCCATGATCTTTCTGGATCTAAATCGTTCAAGAAAACAACCTCTCGAGCTCCAGTTAATGCCGCGTGATCTTCTGTAAAGACCTTTGCAATTCGATATCCAGAACCGATACTCAAACGTAAAATTGAAGAACTATCCTCATTACTCAGTTTGTAGTTTAGTCGTGGTGTTAGGATACTCCCATGAATAGAATTGAAGTCATAACGCAAACCCAGTAAAAGCAAGTTTTTTTGATTAATCTCAATTTCATCTTGAATAAAAATTCCTGGTAAGTGAGTTATTTCTGTCTTATTAATTCCCAAAATATTGTTGAAAGTTGCAGTGGTGTCGTCATCATAAAAAGTATGGCGATATGCCAGTCCAACTAAAAAATCATTTTTTTTAATGGTTTTATTCCAAATGAATTGACCAAATCCCACGGCTTGATCTGCCTTGAACATTGTCGTTCCATAAACGGAATTTTGATTATGATCGTTGAAGCTGAATTGAAAAGAGAACTCTTTATTGAATTCATAAGTTCCAAAGACTTCTATTCGGCTGGTATAAATACTCTCTCCATAAACTTCATCTCCACCTCTAAAACTTTTATTCCAGTTGATAGCTCCTCCCCATCGATCTTCGTAAACATATCGGGTCGCTAAAGATAACCGTTTTCCAATACTAAGTTTATTAAAAACCGAAAATCGATCTTGAAGTGTAAGGTCAGTAAAGCCATCGTCGTTTTTATCTATTGGATTGGAGTAATTGAAATAATTAACACCTAAAACTCCCTTCGTTTCCTCTGAAAGAGCATATTGATATCCCATATCAAAATTCATTTCTCCCCATCCAGAACCAAAAGAATCGAAAGAAATTTTATAAGAATTTTCAGGAATTTTAGTAATTAAATTAATAACACCACCAATAGCTTCAGATCCATATAAAGTAGAAGCAGGACCCTTAACAATTTCTACTCTTTCAATCAAAGATTGTGGAATTCCAGAGAGTCCATATACTGTTGATAATCCGCTAACGATCGGTAACCCATCGATAAGAATCATTGTATAGCTGCCTTCTTGTCCATTGATATGAATATCTCCCGTATTGCATACATTACAGTTTAATTGTGGACGTACCCCATTTATAATTTCAAGAGCTTCAAAAATAGATGGCGATGGATTAGCTTTAAAAAAACTTTCTGCATAAACCTCAACCGGAACTGGACTCCTAAGTCTAGAAACAGGTTTTAGAGTACCTGAAATAACAACTTCATCTAGCTTATCATCAGAAAATAGCTCAACATTTCCTAGGTCATTACTGAGTTTAGTTATTTTTAGGGTAAGGGATTTATATCCAAGATATGAAATCGTTATCTTAGAATTCTTTATATTTGAAAGGATTAAAGAGAACACTCCCGAAGCATCTGTAATTGTCCCAAAAGTTGAGCCTTTTAAAATCACAGATGCTCCTTCTAAAGGAAGCCCTTCGGAAAAAACAACACCTTTAACAATTTGTTGTTGGGCGAAAGTTAATTGAGTTAAAAAAACTAAAAATAAAAGACGATTCATAATAATAAAGTTTTATACTGCAAAACTAACAAATTGTTTTGCTCCACAAAACATAAAGATGAAAAAAACCATAGAAAAAGAAAATTACCTGAAGGCCTTTTATAAGTTTGAAGAAAAAAATAATGAAATTTCAGTTACCGCGCTTAGCGAATATTTCAAAGTTAGTAAATCAACAGTTTCTAATATGGTTAAAAAATTAGTGAAAATGGGCTTTGTTGATACCGAACCCTATAAAGCAATTTTACTGACAGATGTTGGTAGAAAAAAAGCGATTGAAATCATTTCAAAACACAGATTAATTGAGTTATATCTTGTAAATAAAATGAATTTTGAATTAGACGAGGTACATGAAATTGCAGAAGAAATAGAACACATAGAAAATTCTAATTTTTTTAATCGAATGCGTGAAATTTTGGGAGACGCTAGTTTGGATCCTCATGGATCGATTATTCCTGAAACTAAATATTAAAATAGATCATGAGAATTTTATCAATATTAACAATCTAATAAGCATATGAATTTCATTTTTAAACTGAATTATCTTTCTCATTTTTTTATAAAATTTATTTTCCTAATATCTATATTTTTTTCTGAGGTTATAATTTCACAGGATCTCGATGTAAAGAAAAAAGAAATTAAATTTACTACAGATGAGGGTACATGGATTTCACTGGATATTTCACCTAATGATCAAACCATCGTTTTTGATTTATTAGGTGATATATATATCCTTCCAGTTAACGGAGGAAATGCTAAGCTAATAGTTGGAGGAAGTGCTTTTCACGGTCAGCCAAAGTTTTCTCCTGATGGTAAAAAAATTCTTTATGTGAGTGATTTAAGTGGTTCTGACGAACTTTGGACAATTGATGTTAATGGATATAATTCCAAGCAATTAACATCAATTAAAGCAGATATTTTACTTTCTCCTGTCTGGGATTTAGACCAAGAAAATGTTTACGTAACTAGCGTTCAGGGTGCATTCAATAGGAGAGCTAAGCTTTTAAAGATTGATTTATCCAACGGAAAAGAAGATCCTTTACTGGTAGATTCTAAAAGTCAAGCATCTAAATTAATTTCTGCACCAGCAGCCGGACCTTATATGTCAGGAATTAGAAAATCAGATAACCATGTTTTATATACATCTGTTATCCCTAGAGCATATGGTATGAGACAAGGAAGCACTAGTCAAGCGATGATCCTTGATCCAAAATTAAATAAAACACGAAAGATTCCTCTAGAAAAATATAATGCTATGAAGCCTTTATTTTCTTCTGATGGAAAATGGCTGGTTTATGCAACTGAAAGTCAAGGTCAGACAGGACTTAGAATACAAGAAGTGCATACAGGTAAAGAACGATGGCTAGCATTCCCCTTTCAGCGCAATGAACTTGAGGCAAGAGCATCCAGGGATGTTGTTCCCAATTTCGCTATTAGTAATGATTGTAAGTTTGTCTTTACTGCTTTCGGTGGAAAAATTCATCAAATTAATATCCAAAGTTTAGAAGATAAAATTATCCCCTTTTCGGTGGAGGTCAATAAATTAGTAAATTCTCCCTTATATTTTCCACAAGCTATAACCAATAAACCCTTTACTGCAAGATTTATTCAGCAACCTGCCCTTTCTATAAATGGAGAGGTTCTGACCTCTGTTCATACAAACTTGTATAGAACAGAATTAAAAATAAATAAAACTTTAATGGTTCCCACTACAGACAAAAATCGCTCTTTTTACCCTTTTTGGTCTCTAAATGGCAAAGATTTTGTTTATGTAACTTGGAATGAAAACGGAGGGCATGTTTGGTTAAAAGAAGAAAATAATTTACCTATTCAAATCACTAATGAAATCGGTTTTTATGCAGAACCTATTATACATAACAGTAATCAAAAAATATTGTCACTACGTTCTTCAGTAGGTATTAAAAGAACTAGTCAATATGTTGTTATTCCAGATGAATCAGATTTTGTGGAAATAGATATAAAAAGTGGAGATTTTGAAGTCCTTGCCCCATCAAATGGTTTTAAACATCCCCAATACAATGCATTAGGATCTGGCTTTTTTGCTACTTCTCCACAACAAGGCTTAGGGTTTTTTGAAAAAAATAATCAATTTAGAATAATAGCAAAGCCAATGCAACCTTTTAAGGATTTAAAAGTAAATACTACAGCGAGCTCATTACTTGCAATGACAAACAATGGAAATATTTATCAATTGCAACTACCTGAAAATATATTGGAATCTGACACTATTGTTGAATTTGGAATAGGGAAAGGAGCTAAACTTCTCTCGACTGAACTACCAGAAGAATTTGGTTGGTCTACCGATGGTAAAACACCATTTTGGTCAATCGGTAATGTACTTTATTATGGTAATGATAAAAACCATTTACCAATTGAGATTACCATAGAGAAAAAAAAACCAAAAGGAAGTATTTTACTCTCGGGCGCAAAGATAATTAGTATGAATGGAGATGAAATTATTGAAAATGCAGATCTACTTGTTCTTAATAATAGAATTGCCGAAGTTGGTCCCATGGGATCTTTTCCAATCCCTATAGGTACTCACAGGGTTAATATTTCTGATAAAATATTAATGCCTGGTATTATAGATGTACATGCTCACTATCCTCATGCACAGGATGTGCTGGAGCCTATTTCTCCTTTTACTTATTCAAACCTAGCTTATGGAACTACCACTTTAAGAGATCCTCAATGCTCATCCCAAATTTTCATTTATAAAGAACTTATTCAAGCGGGAAAAGTAGCTGGTCCTCGTATTTATTCAACAGGTCCTGGAATTTTTCCATTCGACCAACTAGATAGTTATGAAAAAATAAAAAATAGATTAAAAATATATGCTAATCGATACCAAACACATCTTATTAAATCATATTTGATAGGTAATCGTCAACAAAGATCATGGATAATAGAGGCTTCTAGAGAATTGGGATTGATGCCAACCACGGAAGGTGGAGCAGATACTAAGCTAAACATTACTCATGCCTTGGATGGATTTAGTGGAAACGAACATGCCATCCCTACAGCTCCACTATACCGAGACATAATACAATTATTCGGACAATCCAGAATTGCTTATACTCCAACGTTACTTGTTGCATTTGGAGGACCTCTTCCAATCTATCAATATATGGCTGAACAAAATCCTTTCGAGAATGATAAGTTGAAATATTTTTTTCCAAATGATGCACTCTATAAAAATTCAGCTACTCGGTTATTATATTTTAGAAAGGAAGATCATCATGCAAATCTTGTTGCTAAAAGCTCTAACAGAATTCTACTCGAAGGAGGTTTAGTTGCTTTAGGAGGTCACGGAGAAATGCAAGGACTGCAGAATCATTGGGAAATGTGGTTGTTAGCTTCCGGGGGTATGAGAAATCATGATGTACTTAAAGTTGCTACTATTAATGGAGCCATAGCTTTGGGTCTTGAAAAGGATCTGGGTAGCATAGAAAAAGGGAAACTAGCTGATCTTATTATTCTGAATCAGGATCCTTTAAAGGAAATTAAAAATAGCACCTCTCTTTTTAGAGTCATGAAAAATGGTGTTCTCTATGATCCCTCTACCCTTGATGAATTTTGGCCTGAAAAGATTACTGCTAAAACACCTTGGTGGCAACCTCAGGAATAGTGATGAAAATTAATTTAAATATGAAAAAAATAATTAGCACATTGTATCTTATTTTCCTTCCACTCTTAGTTTTTTCACAAATTGAGGCGATTGTTGATAAGCATTATGCTGAATTTTATGAAACTCCTGGAGCCATAATTGCAATTTATAAAAAAGGAGAAATAAATTTCAGTAAAAGCTATGGAATGGCCAATATGGCTCATGGAAATCCCATAAAATTAAATACGGTATTTGATATCGGATCGATAGCAAAGCAATTTACAGCAGCATGCATTTTTCTATTAGAAAATCAAGGTGATTTATCTGTAGACGATTCCATTCAAAAATGGTTACCCGAAATCCCTATATATAATAATAATACCATAACAATTCGTCACCTGATTAATCATATGAGTGGACTTAGAGATTATATGGAAATAATGGCTTACGCTGGTACCCCTTTTAATAATTACTTTACTGAAGAAATAGGACTAGATATAATGTCTAGACAATTGGCTCCAAATTTCAATCCTGGTGAACGTTTCATGTATAATAATGGAGGCTATCTGTTGCTTGCGATTATCATAAGACGAGCAAGTGGAATGTCAATTGGAGAATTTGCTGCTTCAAAAATTTTCAAACCTTTGGGGATGGAAAGTACTTTTATATTAGAGAACCCCAATAGAATTATTAAAAATGGAGCTACTGGTTATAATAAACTTGTAGATGGAAGTTTGGAAGAATCACATTTTAAAAATTTTGCGATAGGTGGAGATGGTCAAGTTTATACAACAGTTGAAGATCTTTTGTTATGGGATCAAAATTTTTATAACCCAAAAGTTGGTGGACCCCAATTATTGAAAAAATTACAGAAGCCTGGTATATTATCAAATGGAGAAACTTGGCCTTATGGAGGTGGCTTATTTATAGATGAATATAAAGGCCACCGTGTAATTCAACATACTGGATCTTGGGGAGGTTTTGTGGCCGCCTTTTATAGACTACCCGACCTCCAAACAAGCTTGGTAATTCTTTCCAATTATAAAGCTACGGGATCTCTAGATAGGATTTATGGAATTTTAGATGGACTAATTCCAGAACAAACTTCTTCATCAATTGGAGTTCAAAATGAAACTTCTATAAAACAGAACAAATTTAAGCAAGCACTTAAAAAATATGAAGGCCTATTCGAAGTCATTGGAGAGCCACATAAAAGATTTAGCTCCTTTGTTGAAAATGACACTTTGAAAGTGAAATTATTTTGGTTTAAACAAACTTTTCCCCTGACTCCAATTGAAAAGGGTAAATTCCAGAATGCAAAACTTTCCTATATGAAGTTTGATTTTAATCAAAAGGATAATGCACCTTTAATACTGGATCCAGTTCGAAAATTAAAAAGCAAGAGAGTTAGTTCTTTTAAACCAATTGAAAATTTAGATTCTTATGTTGGAAATTATTATAGTGAAGAAGCTCAAATAGTATATACTTTATCAGTAAAGGGTAATCAATTATTAGTTAAAAGAAATAATAAAGATATATATATATTAGACCAGATAAGTCCTGATGTGTTTGGTCAAAATAATTTAGGGTTTCAGTTTGAAAGGATAGGAGGACAAATCGAATCATTCTTGCTTCAAGACAGAAGAATTAGAAATTTAAATTTTGAGAAAAATGAGTAAAATTAATTTTATTCAGTGTTTTAAGGTATTGTCAATTATATTTATATTAAATGCATGCACATCATCTGATAAGTATGACATAGTTATCAATGGAGGAAACATTGTCGACGGTTTAGGGACTAAACCTTACGTTGCTAATATAGGTATTATTGGAGACAGAATAGTCAAAATAACAAATTCCCAATTAGAAATAAAGAAGGGTGGTCAATTGTTAGAAGTAACAGGAAAAATGGTCTCCCCAGGGTTTATAGATATGCATACAAATGTAGAAGTAAATATTCAGGAATATCCTTTGGCCGAAAATTTTATTCGACAAGGAGTAACTTCGATCATGGCAAGCTTACATAGTGGTGATCAACCTTATCCTTTAGAACCTTATGCCAGTGAGTTAGTTATAGCCCCTAACATTGGTTACTTTGCTGGACACAGTTGGATCAGAAAGAAAATCTTAGGTTTGGAAAATAGACAAGCATCTACAGAGGAATTAGATAGTATGAAATTTTATGTAGACCAAACCATGAAACAAGGTGCTTTAGGTTTATCTTCCGGTTTAGAATATGTACCTGCCAATTATGCTTCTGCCAATGAAATAGTAGAATTAGCAAAAATTGCTGCTAATTACGGAGGTGTTTACTTCACACATATGCGAGATGAAGGAGCAAATCTTTTAGAATCCATCCGAGAAACCATTCTAGTTGGAAAATTAGCTAACATTTCTGTCCAAATTAATCATCTGAAGGCTGCTGGTCAAAATCAGTGGGGCCTATCAAAAAGAGTATTAACACTAATTGATTCTGCTAGAGTATCTGGAATCAAGATAAATGCAGACATATATCCTTACACTGCGTATAGTACTTATTCATCGATTCTTATTCCTCAATGGGCAATGGAAGGTGGACAAGAGGGTTTAAGAGTTCGTGTTAAAGATTCTGAAACACTTGCTAGAATAAAATCGGATATGAAAATTTTATTTCTTGATATAGCAGGAGGAGAAGATCTATCAAAAATCCAATTCCGCAAGCATCCTCATGACATCGCGTTTGATGGTAAAACCATGAAAGATTATGCTGAATTCCTTGGCTTATCTCCAACACTTGAAAATGGAATTGATTTATTACTCGAACTTGAAATTAAAGGAGGTTTTTTTGGTATTTTTCACGCTATGTCTGAAGGAGATATAGAAAGATTTATAGTTAACCCAGATATAATGTTCGACTCGGATGGTGATTTACTTACTTTTGGTTTGGGACATCCTCACCCTAGATGTTATGGAACATTTCCAAAAATTATCGGTACCTATGTTCGAGAAAGGAAGCTCTTGCCACTTGAAGAGGTGATTCGAAGAATGACTTCATTACCTGCACAGAAAATTGGTCTTAAGGATATTGGATTGATTAAAGAAGGTGCACTATCAGATATAGTGATTTTTGACTTTGAAAAAATTAATGATCTATCAACTTATACTGATCCCCATCACTTTCCAATAGGGATTGAGCAAGTTATTATAAATGGTGAATTTGTAATAAAAGATCAGGCGTTAACAGGGAATAAACCAGGGAGATGGTTGAAGAAAAAATAAATTTCTATTAATCAAGGCTTTTATCTATCAATTTTTTTTAATCCCAACCCTGGAAGATTTAAAGTTCTCATCATTCCATTTTTAATTTCAAATCCGCCTTCCACCAGATCATAGGCCAGATCTAAACTACCATCTAAATCAATATACTTTGTGTTGGGGCAGGCAAATGCAGCATGAAGACCCGCTGCAATACTAATTCTACTTTCATCCATACATCCCCACATTAAATCTATTTTAGCTTTGTCTGCAATTGATGCAATTTTCATAGCCGAATAAATTCCACCACTTTTCATCAATTTGATATTAAATATACCACATGCTCTTGGCAATGATGCTATTAATTCTGCATCTGTTTCGTTTTGTAAACTTTCGTCAGCAGCAATTAGAGACTTATATTTTTCATCTAAGTTCCTCATTTGCTCTATTGCAAATTTATTAAAAGGTTGCTCCACAAATTCAACTTGAAGTCTCCGAGTACCCTCAATGAATTTTTCATACTCCATTCTATCATAACCTTGATTTGCATCTACTCTAATTACTGTTGTTTTGCTTATATTTTCTCTTAATTTACGAATCGTTTCAATATCTTGTTCAGCAGAAAATCCAGTCTTTAATTTAAGAATTTTAAATCCTCTCCCTTCATACTCTTTAGCTTCTGCTATAGATTCTTCTATTGACTTAATTCCAATAGTTATTGATGTTGGTAACTCCTTGTGATGCCTTCCCAAAAGATCGACCAATGCAATATTTTTTTGTATTGACAAAGCATCGTATAAAGCGATATCAACAGCAGCTCTTGAGGCAGGGGTATCAAATAATCTTTTCTTAAGATCTACGGAAATTTCTTTAATATCTTCAATTTCTTTTCCAACTAACCACTCTAATTGATTCTTATCTAACACATTTACACTCTTGCTTACCGTCTCGCCTCCATCTTGTTCTGATGGTGCTGAAGCTCCCAAACCTTTATTCCCATTTTCAAGCTCAATTTCTACGATAATATTAGAAACATCAGAAGTAGTTTTATATGCGATAGTATATGGACGTAATAATCCAAAATCTTCCCTCCAACTATTTATAGATTTGATTTTCATGATTTTTCTTTTGTATTTATTTCGATAATCTCTTCAATAAGTGGAATCAATTCATTAACTCCATCTTTTAAAACATTTACTACGGGAATATTTAGATCTGCCTTGAGTTGTAGTTTAATTTCTTCTTCTCTTTCTGAGTCAATCCCAACCAAGTTCAAAGTGATTGCGATTACTTTTGAACCATATAATTCAACTAGCGTTATTTCATCTTGAATAGATCCGATCTCCCAGCCAATATTTTCAAGTCCTTGAAAATATTTATACCCTGGGCCATATTGTAATATTACGGCTGCAGCATTTCCACTTACTATCAATTCAGATCCACATGGTCCCATTGGATTTCTTAATGCAGATTGACCTTCTAAAAAAATAACATCAGGATTCTCCTTCTTATCGCAAAATACAATCGCATTTTCAATTTCACCTGACACAAAATCGTTTATGGTTGTGTCAAGAATAAAACCGTATTTACCCCCCTGAAGCCATCCACTCTGACCTGTAAATATCATTTCAGCTTTGATACTCGTTTCTAAACATTTATCGATCAAAAATTGGGTGGTTGTTCTTTTTCCTAAATTACAATCTGTCCCAATCACAGCTATTCTTGGAGCTCTAACTTTAAGTATATCACCTTGCCAAAACTTAAGTTCATTTCGAGGTCTAGATTTTCTAATATCAATTAATTCTGCTCCACTGACTTTTGCTGCAGCAATCAGTTCACTATTTTCACTAATAAAATTATGAAGCCCACAAATCATTGTTATTCCATTATTCAAAGCTTCAATTCCGTGTTTTAAAATGTAGGGAGTAATTACGCCTCCATTTGTTGCAATACCAACAATAAAATAATCAGGAAATTTATCCAGGTGTTTTAACATCTCCTTTACAGAGTTTAATACAGGAATTCCCTTATTAATTCCATCCAATAATTCACCTGCATCTGCTCCAGTATTCTTTTCATCGATAATACCTAAAATCTTAAACTTTAAAGATTTTCTAATAAGTGCATGAGTTGTTTTGCAATCTTCTCCAGCTACAAAATCATCTGCCAAAACAATTGCAGTACCTCTTAAGTCATTGATTCCCATTATATTTATTTTTTATCATTTGACAACTCGAAATTAAATTTTTAAAATTTAAATATAACAATATTATAGAGGTATTTATTAATCGATTTATCGGGTTCAGGAACAAATTCCTTGCATGATCAAAAGGTTTCAACAGGGTCTGCAAAAACTAGTGATTACACTAACTCAGGATTTGACAGAGGGCACCTTGTTTCTGCTGCAGATATGAAGATAGATTTTACCTCGGTGAAAGAAGCTGCTCATATGTCAAATATTTCACCTTAGAAACCAAAATTTAATCAGGTAGTTTTAAAAAACTTGAATAGCACGCAAGATATTTAGCCAAAAAATCAGAACTATATATTACTTCAGGTGGGGTTTTAAGTTCAGCAAATCTTAAAAAACAGGCAATAACAACGTGTCTGTACCGGATCAGTTTTATAAAATAATTTACGATGCCAAGAATCAAAAGATGTTTTTTTATTTAATGCCAAACAAAAAAAATGGGTCAATAGAAAAGTACGTCGAAAAAGTTGATTCAATTGAAGCATTGACAGGAATTGATTTCTATCATCAATTAGACGATGAATTAGAAGATAAGCTTGAGTCTGCAAAAAATAATTTATTATGAAAAAAATAAGCATCTGAATTTAGCAATGTTGGGGAAATTGTATAGTTTTTATTTGAATCTGAAAAGCATTGTTGCTTTTTAGCAAAATTAATTTTAATAAAATAAAAAAAATGAAAGTTTCTTTAGAAAAACAAAATTTAAAAATCCTGATTTTTGTTTAGATAGGGTTAGTTAAATCGTAATTATTTTTAGTAAATTTGAAAAAAATTATAAAAAAATTATGAAAAAATTTATTGCCCTTATATTTTCTTCGTTTCTAGTTATAAATTCTTGTTCCAAAGACACTCCTTTACCAGATGATCCAACCATAACATACACCTTATCTGTTACAGCCTCGGATGGAGGAAGTATAGACCCTTCTAGTGGAACTTACAACGAAAACTCTAGTGTTTCAATAACAGCTTCTGCTAATGCTGGATATGAATTTACTAGTTGGTCTGGAGATGCTTCGGGTAGTTCAAATCCACTTACTATCAGTATGACTGGAAATAAAGAGATTACTGCTAACTTTATAAGAACAAAGTACACTCTTAATGTAGGTAAGGTAGGAGAAGGTACAATAACACAAGAAGTAATAAGTTCTGCTAAAACATCTGAAGAATACAATTCAGGAGACGTAGTTCGTTTAATTGCAACTCCCTCTAGTGGATCTGTATTTAATAGTTGGTC
>MDSY01013023.1_pt1 | contig 13648 bp, 23 predicted proteins | sample 811131 | NCBI WGS metagenome assembly MDSY01 (sample SAMN05326643, study PRJNA326480) | marine metagenome | isolation source: seawater | place: Atlantic Ocean: South West | collected 2010
AGCAGAGTACAAAACTAGAGCACCTGCAAAGATGCAGGAGTTTTTATTACAATGGCAACAACGACACGACGATGCCTGTGTAAATGATATGTTACATGTAAGAATTAGATCTAGTTTCCTAAAAGATTTCGAACCTATAGATTGGAGGCCAAATGTTTAGACAGAGTAATTTATCCTTTATTATAATGACGCTATTCTCAGCGTTGGCAGTATCAGCAGTAGCTGCATACTTTTCTATTGTAGGACTTATAGCAATATTTTCTGCTCTACCCATGTCCATACTTGCAATGGGTATTGTATTAGAAATAGCAAAGTTAGTTACAGCATCATGGGTATATCAGTATTGGGAAAGAATACAGTTCATGATGAAGACATACATGATATTAGCAGTAGTCGTTCTATCCTTAATCACATCTATAGGTATATTTGGATTCCTAAGTAAAGCACACATGGACCAAGCAGCAAGTGCTGGAGATGCTGGTGCTGAGGTTACTAGAATAGAGCAGTTAGTAGAAAGAGAACGAGGTAAAATAGAATCCTTAGAAGAAAGAATAGCTAGGATAGATAATGGTGGTACATTAGATGTTACAGATTCTATTCGTCAGCAGGAAGAGATTAGAGATACAGCATGGGATAGAATTCAAGGCGATATAACATACGCCGAGGAACAAATTGATAAGATTAGAACCTCATTAGACTCAGATTTGGCGATAGAACAGTCAAAACTTGACGGTTTAGACGCTATAGTAGCATCTTATACGACCCAAGGTACTACTGGAAATGCCTTTAGTCGTACAGATAATGTAGCAAAAGGATTAGAAGTAAGGGAAGAACAAAAGGCTGAACGAGATGCTATAGATCTTAAAATGAAAGAGTTACGAGATTATTCAGAGACACAAATTGCTGGTTATCGTAATCAAATATCTCAATATAGAGCAGATACACAGGCTACAATAGATAGTGCTAACGATGAGATAAACAGATTAAGAGATAATGAGAGTAATGCACAAGTAGGCAGAGACGAACAAATAGATTCCTTACAAGCACAGATAGATGATATCTTCATAAGAATATCAAACTACAATGAGGATTTATTTGAGAAAAGATCTGTTGTTAGACAATTAGACAATGAGGTTGGTCCTGTTAAATATATTGCACAACTATTATATGGTGAATCTGGTACAGCAGCGGTTGATTCTGCGGTACAGATTGTTATAATACTACTAATATTTGTATTTGATCCTTTAGCAATTATATTGGTTATAGCAGCTAATTTAAGTTTTAAGGAAAGACGAGGAGGAAGGATTACAGCAATGGCAGCACCAGATGTAGATGTTGTAATAGATGATGACATAGCTCCTGTTGAACAAGCACTTGAACAACAAGCTGATATGAGATCAAGAGCTAATGCTAAAGATGATGTACATATAGAAATGACTACCTCAGAACCATTTGAAGAAAAGATGGGAAATGATTGGGTAGCCGATAAATATGGTGATGAGTCTGCGATGGACCCTAAGAAGGAAGTGGACTTACAATGGTTAATAGACAAAAAGAGGAAGAAAGATGCCTAATGTAGATGAAATAAATTACCACCCAGAACGAAACGATGATGAGTGGAGACAGAGAGTAGAAGGATTACTAAAGACAGGTAATGGTAAGTTCCATTTCCAAAAAGTAGATGGTAGTCTTAGAGACATGTTTTGCACATTAAATCCTAATGCCTTACCAAAAGAATATAATTCAGAACTAGCCAGTCAATCTAAACCTGGTACCCTAACTGTATGGGATATTGAAAAGGATGCTTGGCGTTCTATGAGATATGATAGTATTATACAATTTAAATTCTTAGGTAACTTGGATAAAGATGCAGAACATGAGTCCAATTTTACAAGAAGATAGACCTTTTGGTCCTATTGCTTCTTGACCTTTACTTAACAAGGTCTTATAATTAGTACTATGAAACTAATGGAGAAAGACCTATCATGGCAAAACCTAAAAAACGCAGTCAGTATTTTCTTACTGAACCAAACTGGGCTGAGTTCAGCCTAGCAGAGACAGCGGAACAAAAGCAAGAGGCTTGGAAGAAGTCTCAATACTTTATTCACGCTGAGATTCCTAATAAAGAATGTTATAAGGCATTCCGTAATTGGGTAGCAAAACATTCCAAGTGGGATAAGAAGATGAAGAAGCAGGTGTTAGAAGCACCAGACTATGCTTTCCTATCCATATCAGAATATACTTGGTTCCATGCTAAAACAGGCTGGATGTTACCTGCACAAGAGGAATACATTTATGGCAAAGAGCAATACTTCTTAGATCAAGCAGCTAAAAAGAATGCTGAGAAGGCACACGCAGCAGAACAGCGTAAAGTAAAAGTCACACCTATTAGGCGTGAACTAGATGTTATGATCAATGCTGTTGATAAAGTAATAGATGACTTTTTTGAAGGCAAGAAGGTTTCTAGTGTAGAAGGACTTACAAGCTCTTGCAAGTTAAACAAGGAAGAGTCTAATGCTGTTTATGAGGAGTATGCTAATGCTTTAGATGAGTTTAAGGAAGTACAACGAGTCCGTAAACTTAGAAACAGATCTGATTGGGACGAACAACTGGTAGAAGGTTATAGTCATATCAATAAACCTGGTATGGATAAACTTGTACTGTGGTTAGATGAGTTCTTACAAGTTATGATTGCACAACAACAGCGCAAGGCACCTGTAAGGCGTAAGAAACCTCAAGACCCTCGTAAGATAGTAGCACGATTAAGACACTTACAAGCAGATAAGGACTTAAACATAGCATCTGTGAACCCTGTAAACATCTTAGGTAGTAGTGAGGTGTGGGTATATGATACAAAGCGCCGTAGACTAGGGCTATATAAGTCTAAGCAGGATGGTGGCTTACATGTTAAAGGCACATCTATTACAGGATATGATGATGGACTATCATATGAAAAGACATTGCGTAAGCCAGAGGAACAATTAGCTCTTATTATGAAGAAGTCTAAGAACGCTTTACATGATGTCGTAGGCAAGATACGAGGCAAGCAAATGAAAGTTAAGACTCGTATCAATCCTAATATGTTATTATTAAAGGTACAGTAATGTCTGAATTCATATTTGATGTAGATGGCACATTGACGCCATCAAGAGGAACGATAGATCCTGAGTTCAAAGAGTTCTTTATGGATTTCGCTAAAAAGAATAATGTTTATCTAGTTACAGGTAGTGATAGACCTAAGACAATAGAACAAATAGGATTAGATGCCTATTCACTATGTAAACGAGTATATAATTGCAGTGGTAATGATGTTTACGAAGGCGATAATAATATAACTCATAGCAAATGGGTACTACCTGAGCCAGCACATGAATGGCTAACTACACAAATAACAGAGAGTCCTTGGGATATACTAACAGGGAAACACTTTGAACATAGGACAGGTATGTGCAACTTTAGTGTGGTAGGTCGTAATGCTAATACAGAACAAAGAAAAGCATACTATGAATATGATTGCAAGTATGAGGAAAGAGAGATGATAGCAGAAACATTTAATCACATCTTTCCTGATCTAAATGCTGATGTAGGTGGCGAGACAGGTATAGATATATTTCCTAGAGGCAAGAACAAAGCACAAATATTAAATCATTTCATTAAAGATGATATAAAATTCTTTGGAGATAGATGTGAAGAAGGTGGTAACGACCATCCTATTGCTCGTGAACTATATCCTTATCAAGTCCACAAAGTTAATAGCTGGAGAGATACTTGGAGGTTATTAAAACCTGCAGGGAGACTAAAATGATTGTAGTAGATTATAATCAAACAGCAATTGGTTCCTTTATGGCTGAGGCTCGAGGCAGAGCTGATGTAGAGCCTAACTTACCACTGCTTAGACATATGATTGTTAATACTATAAGATCATATAAAAAGCGCTGGGGAGATGAGTTTGGCGATCTAGTTATTGCATGTGATAACAGATATTATTGGAGACGAAAGTTCTATCCTTATTACAAAGCAAGTAGGAGAGCTACAAGAGAGGCTAGTAGTATGGATTGGAGTCTTATATTTGAGTCTCTTAATATGGTTAGAGATGAACTAGCAGAAGTATTTCCTTATCCTGTTATTGATATCGACGGTGCAGAGGCAGACGATGTTATAGGAACATTAGCAGAGTATAGTCAGACAATAGGAGAGCCTGGACCTTTATTTGAAGATGAGATTGTACCTGAGCCGTTTCTAATTGTATCAGGAGATCACGACTTTAAACAATTACAGAAGTTTCCTAATGTTAAACAATGGGCACCAGCACAAAAGAAATGGGTTAAACTAAAAGAAACAGCAGAACAATATCTCATGGAACATATTATTACAGGAGATAAAGGAGACGGCATACCTAATATGCTATCACCAGATGATGTATTTGTTAGTGGACAAAGGCAAAAGCCTATTCGTAAGGTATTGTTAGCAGAATGGAAGCTACAAAAGCCTGAGGAATTTGTTACAAGTGAGATGGCAGAAGGATGGAACCGTAATCGTATGCTAATTGATCTCACCAAAACACCAGAAGACATCAAAGAAGGTATTATACATAGTTATACATCACAAACAAATAAGGAGAAACAATCCTTATACGATTACTTTGTGAAACACAATATGAGAACAATGATTGAGAATATAGAGGATTTTTAATGGAACCTACAAAATTTAGACAAGTAAATGAAGCCCTTGACTGGGTATTTGAAGCACCTAAGAAGGATCAAGTTGATAGACTTAAAACTATTGCAAAGAAGAACCAGACTATTGTGCCTTTTGTTAGATGGGGTGTTGGAGCTGAGAAGATAGAATGGCGACTACCTGAAGGTATGCCTGAAACTACAAAGATCAAAGAAGATATTCCAGATGATATGGGAGAGTCTACTCTTACTATTGAATTTAGAAGGATTAAGTCTTTTACAGATCCTACATCTAATATGCAAAACCTTCCAGACTGGAAGCGTGAGATGAATTGGATGTCTATTCTAGAAGGTGTACATCATAAAGAAGCAGAGCTTATTACACATATTAAAGATGGACAACTTCTAAAACTATATCCTAAACTAGAGGCTATATTGCCTGATCTAGGTATTACGGATTGGAATAAGTCTAAAAAGAAAGCTACTCGGAAGAAGGTAAAGAAGTAGTATCAGGTTTATACTTATCATAAAACCTGCCCCACTGATATCCTTCAGGTAACGGTTCAGTTACTGGTATCGTGGTAGTTACACCATCAGGAGATACACACCAACGACGCTTAACCTTAAAGTTAGCAGCATAGGACATTTTTATACGAGTGTCTTTACTATGTTGCCTGCCATACATAGGATTGTTCTCACCACCTCTTGTGCCTGTCATTGTTTTAGATACCTTCTCTCTAAACTCAGGACCTCTACCATTCTTTACAGCAGGATGATTATCGCCTAGTTTTGCTTGTCTTATTCTTTCTAGTCCTTCAGGTGTGTGGTGTTTAGTTCTTTCTCGAGCTGTGTCGTTAGCAATAGGCAAACCTAGATGTAGTGCATGCTCTCTTATTTGTTCAATAGTAGAGAACCTTCTAATCAGTTCACGAGGCTTAGGAACATCTTGTACATGATTATTGTCTACGATATATAGACTGTCTTTGTGATTAAATAGAAAGAATAACGAAGCCTTGGACATTATTCATCAACCAGTTTATCTTCAATTATTGTGCTCAATGTTTTTGTAAAGTGTTTTCCTTTCTCAAATATATTCCTATAATAAGGAGTACCATCATCTGAGTAATCTCCTCTTTTAACTCTTATATCTAAGAATGTATTTTCCTTACCATCGATTGTAGTACAGATTCTCATCATAGGCAATGTACCACTCTTTTCTAATTTAGATGTAAATGTAAGACCTTTTAATGCCTCTTTTATATTGCTGGTATCATATTTTATAGCTTGGCCTTTATCATCTAATTGTATTAGGAACACAGGGTTTTCCTTTCTTGTCATGTGAAAGTTAACCGCCTTAAAGAATTTATCTAAACCTTTAACTGTACCTAGTGCCTCAGCAACTTTTGGTGCTACCTTAGCATATGACATATTGAGAGCCTCTGCCATATCCTTATCATGATTCTCGGTACCCATCATACCATAAAAACTATCTTTGGTATATAAATTTTTAATGTCTATACCAAAGAACTCTTTCCATAGTTTCTCTTGTACTGAATATTTCGTGCCACCATATTGTCCAAACTGTTTTACAGGTCCTGCCTTTAAAGATATATTTAAATCTAATGGAACTTCCTCACCTTTGTGATTGTTAGCTGTAACTCTTACATCTACCTTTGTGCCTTTCTGATCTGTTTCACCATCAGCAAATATTACTATTCTATTTTTAAGGCCATTTTTATAAAACATATCAGCATGTCTAGATACTTCTATTGAGTTAGCGTATGTTACTGCACCTTTTAGTATTTTACTCCATGCGCTCCATAAAGTCATATCCTTTACAGCTAAATAATTATTCATTGATAAGCCATATATAAAGTGTATAGCATCTTTAGGCTTTTTTAATACCTGTTGACTATCAGGATCTAAGTTATCGCTTAGTACAGATACTCTGCCTGTATTTGATTTGGCAGGTAGACTTTCTATTAATCTTTTTATTTGGTTTGAATCTATTCTTGTTGCTTTTGATTTGAATCTAAGGAAAATAGCACCGGCAAATAATATCTCAGCAACATTACCTTTATTAAATGTAGTCTTACCGTCTTTGTAATCATCACTCTTATGTAAATTAGATAGCGTGTACTTATTCCCATCGCTATCAAAATAAAAGACACTTGCACCTGAAGGATAAAGCATAGAGCTTAATTTTTCAACTTTCTGACTTTTTATTAAAAGTTTTTTATCAGGAGAATGTTTAGCTGCAATATGGGTAAGTTTAACTGATTTACCACTAGCTGATGAGCCATTAGCTAAATCATGTTTAATACCTTCTTTACACTTTTTTAAGAATATAGCTACTCGGGCGTCACCCTTACTCGCTATATCAAAATTCATTGTTGCCATATAATACTCCTATTTGTTCTTAGTATGATATCTGGTTAAGTAAATGTCAACCTAAATATAAAGTATTTATAAATAAGAATAGGACTTATATTAAAGGAGAGAGCATGAGTAAGTTTAACAAATTGCTAGACGCTAAGTTTACACCCCCTAAGAGGTGGCAACTTGACTCTAGTTTAATCTTTGATAGTGATAAACTGTCCGAGAACGATAAAAAGATCCTTAAGAAAGTTAAGGCAAGAGTAACCAAGGCAGGTAAAATAACAGCATTCAAAGGCTTTAAGACAGATTTAGCGTCAGTCCCTAGAATAGCATGGAGTTTTATTGCACCATTTGATATTGCCAGATCAGCAGTAATCCACGATGCATTATACTCAGCAATTAGAGAGTATCGTGAGGAAAACGGATATCATGTGGGTTCAGGCGGTTCATCAGAAACAAAAGAATCTAAACAGGTATCTTCAAAGGCTAAGAAGATAGCTGACAAAGTATTTCTAGAGGCAATGTTGGAATCAGATCCACCTATTGCCAAATGGAAAGCGTATGCTTCATATTATTCTGTCGTATTATTTGGCAGATGGAGCATAATACCTCGGGAAACCGATTAATAACATATAGGAGGCAAACATGTTAGATTATATTAAAGATCGCATTGGCGAGAGAACATCATGGGATGGTATTACAATCATCGGTGTTTCATTATTAATCCTCGTGGCAGCACCCATTGTTAAATTACTAGCTTGGCCAGCATTGGCCTATGGTATTTGGACTTTGGTGAAACCAGAATCCAACTAAGCTAGGATAGTAAGCAGGATGGTCCACAAATAGGACCATTTCTGCTTGACTTATGGTTCCTGAGAGTGCATAATGTATCTTATATAAGCAAGTGAGGTTATATGACACAATATATGGAACGAGTATATCAACAAAAACTCAAATTAGAAGCAGAGCAATGGGCTAATACGCCTAAGTCTCTACATTCACATCAATTAAAATCTATGTGGTATGATGACAGACCACAGGATACTGATGAAGGTCCTGTCGTGGACATACAATACAACGACGGTCGTGTGGAAAGGACTATCATCAAGACAGGCGAAAAAGTAACATTTGGAGAACCAATAACAGGTGAGGAACTGGTATATGAATATCAAAGATGTAACCCAGGAAAATAATAAAAGCAAGACGCGAGCGTCGATCGGTTTTATTGCAGAGTCCATTAGGAGATTAAATTCTTCAGAACTAGCAAGGCTGGTTGAAACATTATGTGAAGATAACATGGGGCAGAAGTTACAGACAGCTCTTAGTTATGAGAACATAGACAGAGACTTTAGAAAGGATTAGTATGCTGACAACCAACTGTATAGAAGTTACAGGAGGTTATCAAGGACAGAGGAATAGAGTTGAATCTGTCGCTACCTTTTGTATTGATCAATTACTACCCAAACACAGAACACTTGAAATAGATTTTCATCTAGGCAATTACGAACAATTAGAAAACATAATGGGTTCATGCCTACATGTATATGGTAATGAGTTTCAAATAGCAATAGACAAGAAGCAGAAGTTATACGATCTTATTCTAACTGTCTGCCATGAAATGGTACATGTCAAGCAATATGCTAGACGAGAACTTAAAGAGGATTATCCTAATACTTGGTGGAAAGGTATGACATACACAGATGCCAGGTGTTATCCATGGGAGCTAGAGGCCTGGAAAATGCAGAAGACTTTAGCTCACAACTACATAAAACAACAGAAATTAGGTACTATTAAGGTGCTGAAATCGCTTGACAAAAGGTCCTAAAGAGTGCATAATACAAGTATGATAAACAAAAATAAGATAATTTTAACTGATTGCGATGGTGTATGTTTAGACTGGGAGTTTGCATTCCACACTTGGATGGAAACTAACGGACATAATTTAGCAGACGGCAATACTTACAGCGTTTGTAATCAATATTCAATAACTAAAGAACAAGCAGATAGATTAGTTGCACAGTTCAATAGCTCAGCACATATGGGCTTTTTACCACCCTTAAGGGACGCACAATATTATATCAAATTGTTAGCAGAAAGATTAGGCTATAGGTTTGTAGCAGTTACAAGTCTAAGTTCAGATGTATATGCACAGAAACTTAGAACATGTAATCTTAATAAACTATTTGGTGATGGTACATTTGTTGATTACCATTACTTGCCTTGTGGTGCTGATAAAGATGATATTCTAGAAGAGTTATCACATAAATATTATGGCAGCATCTGGGTAGAAGACAAATATGTGAATGCCGAGGCGGGTGCCAAGGTAGGCTTTGATGCTTTACTAATAGAGCATGGACACAATCTAAACTATGCAGGCGACTGTAAGGTAGTTAGGAATTGGGAAGAGATATACAATTATGTTGAAAGAAAAGAAACTGAGAGAGATCTCGAAAGAAGAACTAGAAAATTCAACTAGAATTCAGAAGTCTGCTACTCCTAAATATACTGTAGATTGGTATGTTAAGTGGTGTGCTTCTATATTAATATTAGCAGCAATGTCTATGCGAGGCGTCGCTGGTTTTGAACTGACAGATTTAATTCTGTCAGCCTGTGGTGTAGCACTTTGGCTCTGGGTGTCTATCATATGGAAAGACAGAGCGTTAGTTCTACTCAACGGTGTAGGGCTATTATTTTTATTGAGAAACTTGTTTGAGAGGTTAATGTAATGGGTATGATGAATATGGGTGGCTCCCTTCGATATGATATGCACGGCCGTAAGCGTAAGGCTTACAAGAAAAACAATCCTACACCTAAGCGTAGGCATACAAAAACTACAACGACAGAACTCAAACCTAAGCACAATGCTGTACTCGAGGCACATAAAGAACATCAACGAAAGTATCCTAGCCTAGGATTACAGACTAAGCATGCTGGTAAAGGCACAAAGAACCATACATGGGATATGGAGAAGCAAGAGATTAGCAAAGGATATACAGTTGCACCAGCATACAACAAAGGTGCTTATCAGGTTATAGGCAAGAACAATGTAAAGGATATAGGTAAATGAACGAACAAGATATATTGCAACGCATAAACTATGAAATCAACAAACGCTTTGACGAAAGAGATAAGAGTTTTGATAGACTAGAAAAATTAATCTGGGGATTGTATATTGTTACAGCAATTACAGTGATATTGGTGTATTAATGGAAGAGTATATTTGGCAACTATTGTTTCTCGGCATCCTGATAGGAGGCATGTATTCCTCATATAAGATAGGACACAAAGAAGGCTCGGGTGCAATGATTGACTTTTGTAAGGGTAAAGCTAATAAACAAGGCTTGACTCTTATTCATTTCTTTGGTAAGAACATAGAATTTTTAGATCCTTTATCCTATAACAAAGCTATGTTAGATTCAATAACAAAAGCTATTGAGGAAAAGGATGAACACAGCTCCTGAAAGATATAACGAAACAGAAGTATTATCCACATACCTCGAAACTAAGAGTATAACAATATACAGTCATGGTCCTATAGGTACACGACCTTTTGAACCTTTCATGAAGAATATAGGCACACGCACAATGCTAGCCTATGTCAAGCCACATCATTGGGCACACATCACAACAGAATATACAAATCACACGCACATATTGATATTACGAGATCCTGTAGAACAACACAACCACGCCACATTCCTACATGCTATGTCAATGAGAGATGTGGTACAAAAAAGAGATAATATGTTCTACTCTACTCATTTACGACCACATTTAGGAACAATAGCACAAGCAGAGTTTGATTTTTATATTGACTATAGAGAGTTGAATAAATACTTGTTGGAATGGCAAAACCCTAATCCGCCTGTAGCAGAGACAGGCAAGTTTTTTAATCTTGATGAAGAGCTTGCAGCGTTTGAATATATCAAACGAAACAAGATGAGATTAGAAGTTCCACAATGGAGAGAATTGCTGTTACACGGACAACTAAACGAGATATAAGTGAAAGAAGGACATGGGATTATGCTCGGTGGCGTACTTGAAAGAGACGACACATCAGAAAGTAGAAACCAGGCATACAACACAAAAGACGATGAAAAGGTTGCTTGGGTAAGCCTTAAAAGATCTGCTGGCGGACACAGGATCGCCACATATTTACGAGAGCAAGGCTGGGATATAGAAGTATTAGACTTCTGGCCTGCTTGGACACGAGAAGAACTATTACAATTCTTTAAATCACGAGTAAGAGAAGATACCTATTGGGTTGGTATATCTGCTATGTTTCCATTAGGAGGTAGTGGTGCCAAGAACCAAGCGAAAGTGCAGGAGATGGTAGGTATTATAAGAGAACTGAAAGAGTTATATCCTCATTTAGCATTTATAGGTGGTGCACAAAATATCAGCGCTGTCCTAGCATATCCATTAGATTATTATGTTGGTGGCTTTGGCGAATATGCTATTGTTGAAGTGCTGAAACATGTTAAAGGTCAAGAGTGTGATTTAAAAGTACACAAGAGAATATATTGGGGCGCTGAACGAAATGTTATAGAGTGCAGACATGATTATCCAGCATTTCCTATGCCAGAAGCTGCAGTTAAATATGAGGAGAGAGATTATATACAGCCTGATGAAGTACTAACAATAGAATTAGCTCGTGGGTGCAAGTTTCAATGTAAGTTCTGTTCCTTTACAGTATTAGGAGTGAAAGATGATTACTCCAGATGTGCAGAGTCATTAGATGCTGAATTAAGGGAGAACTATGAGAAGTGGGGTGTTACAATGTACACCGTATCAGACGAAACGATCAACGACAGGCCAGAAAAGCTTAAAAAGATTGCTGAGATATCAAGAAATCTTCCTTTTGAACTCAATTTAATGGGCTTTATGAGGGGAGACTTACTCGTGGCAAATCCAGATACTTGGCAGGACATTTGGGATATGGGATTGTGGTCTCATTTTTACGGCATCGAGACTCTTAATCATGAGGCAGGTAAATTTGTAGGCAAAGGCATGAACCCTGAACGATTAAAAGATGGCCTATTAAAGGTAAAGAAGTGGTTCGAGGATCAGGGCAGATACAGAGTTACATTATCAACGATTATAGGAATACCAGGCGAAACACGGGAAACAGCATTGGCAACAAAGGATTGGATAAAGGAAAACTATGCTGGACATTCATATTCCTTTGCACCATTATACATAGCCGACGGTGATATGATGCACATGATGACAAATCCTAGTGAGTTTGATAGAACATGGCGAGAGTCTGGTAAGTTCTGGGAGTTAGATAAGGATTTTATAGACAATGTGGATTGGAGTGAGATACCAGAAGCCAATCACGAGTTCGCTAAATTTTATTTACAATCGCCTGGCATAGCAAAATGGGGACATGACACGATGAATATCTGGGAGGCTATGAAGATATTTAGTGAGATAAATCACGATCCTGATCTAACCAAAAGCCTCGCACCTGGTATATTTTATTACCATCGTTATCTCACAGGAGGCAAATATCAGTTAGATGATATGATGAAAGACTTTAATGAGATAGAAACCTTTAGTGCTAAAGATGTAGCATTCCAAAGCAAATGGATAGACAAATATAAACAGCAAAAACTACATGGCCAGAGGTAAGTTCACTAAAGAACAAATGAAAATTTATACAGAGTATGAGGAGAGTCCTTGCATATTCATATGCACATTAGTAGATAATGGCCAAGAGGATATGTGCATAGGATGTGGACGAACAGATACAGAGATAGAGAATTGGTTAACCTATACCAACCAAGAGAAAAAGGTAATCAAGGCAAAAGCTCTTAACCGTTTACAAGACTAATAGAATTATACAGATATAAATAAATATAAACCAGATAAGATATACTCTAATCAACAGACAGTATATCAATAAGTATTACGGAGTAAGCACGCGGATGATTAAGAAAAGCAGAGAGATAGGCAAAGTCCTTGGAGAATATCACACTTATATACGAGACAATCGTAAAGCCATAGTAATAAGAAATGCTATGGGATTCTATGTAGAGATGTATGATACCGATGAACTAATTGAAACACGAGAACTATATGATAATTCTGAATCTTATGCAGAATCATGTGCAGAGAACTGGGTTGATATGGTGATTAAATGAACGAAGAAATAACCATCAGCCTGTTGTTTGAAAACTGTGACTATTCAGAGCCTACACGAGATCAAATACGAGAGAGATTGAGTGAGATGCTTATTAACGATACTTTTACCTACAAACGAAAGAGCATTACTCAACCACTTGATATACATAATGAATTAGTGAGTGGAGTTATTAGTGCAGTAAACGAAGAACCTATCAGTCATACATTAGAGACATTTAAAGACATTGATGATATAGTTACAGAGTCTGATAAGAGAAAACACCTGGGGCGTCCTAGTACGGAACAAGGCGGTAATCGTATTAAATCCTCATATAATACAGACCGTGATCCTTTCAATGAAGATTAATCACCACTAAGCGCGTACTCTACCACCCACCCTCTAACCACCACTACCCACCCCTAAAACATTCTATACTTGAATAGGTATTATAGGAATCTACCTTTAT
>MDSY01021686.1_pt1 | contig 13648 bp, 14 predicted proteins | sample 811131 | NCBI WGS metagenome assembly MDSY01 (sample SAMN05326643, study PRJNA326480) | marine metagenome | isolation source: seawater | place: Atlantic Ocean: South West | collected 2010
TAAAGCCTGTTGCATTTAATCTTATCATGAAAGCTTATAAAACAGAAAAATATTCAACACTTAAAGCCTACAAAACAAATTAGTTGTTATGATTAAAATCGAAACTCTTATTAAAAAATATTCAAAACAGACCGTTTTAGAAATCAACTCACTTGAAATTCCATCTGGACAAACTTTTGGATTAATTGGAAATAACGGAGCTGGAAAAACAACGCTTTTTAGCTGTTTACTGGACTTAATAAAACCAACAAAAGGAAAAGTGATTAACAACGATGTTGAAGTTTCCACCAGCGAAGATTGGAAATCATTCACAACAGCATTTTTAGACGACACTTTTTTAATTGGCTATTTAATGCCTGAAGAATACTTTTATTTTATCGGAGAATTGAGAGGGATTAATAAAAAGGAGGTAGATGCATTTGTTAATCAATTTGAAGATTTTTTTCACGGAGAGATATTGGGGGGGAAGAAATACCTGAGAGACCTTTCTAAAGGAAATCAAAAAAAGGTAGGAGTAGTAGCAGCCCTTTTAGGAGAGCCTAAAGTGGTTGTTTTAGATGAGCCTTTTGCAAACCTAGACCCTTCTACCCAAATTAGATTGAAGCAAATGTTAAAGGATTTATCTAAAAACAAAAAAACAACTATTCTTGTTTCCAGTCATGACATTCAAGATGTAACAGAAGTATGCGAGAGAATTGTTCTTCTCGAAAAAGGAAAAATAATTAAAGACATCAAAACTAGTCCAGAAACTTTAAAAGAACTAGAAGCGTATTTTAAGGCTTAAAATCTAAAAATCAATTATTTTTACTTTTCGATAATAAATTACATTATTTTATGTTATTGAGTAGTACATTGTAATTGGTTTGAAAAAGTTTATATATACAACGTTATTTGTGTTATTTTTTTTTAGTTGTTCTACTAAAAAAAATAAACCTTTAAACAAAGGTTATCATTCTGTTGTTTCTAGCTATAATGTTTTGTTTAACGGAAACGAATCTATTGATCAAGGGCTTCTTGAAACACAAAGTTCTTTCAAGGAAAATTTCTGGGATATTCTACCAATCGAAAAAATAAACCTATCAAATGATATCATCACAGTAGATGGAATCGAGAATGCAAATTTTTTAAAGGGAGAAGAAAAAGCAGCTAAAACAATTCAAAAACACTCTATGCAGATAGAAGGTAGGCAGCAAAATCCTAAAATTGCAGATGCTTATTTACTATTGGGAAAAGCAAGATACCTAGATCAAAGATTTGTTCCGGCTCTTGATGCATTTAACCAGGTTTATAAACAAAAGTTAATTAATGAACAGTGGCAGCTATCAGTAATTTGGAAAGCAAAGTCTAATATTCGTTTAGAACAAGAAAATTTAGCAATTGAACTTTTAAAAGGGTTATTAAAACAAGAGAACCTAAGTAAATCAAACAAAGCCTACGCAAGCGCCACTTTAGCAATGGCCTATTTGCAATTAAAAAAAATAAATAAGGCAATAAAACCCTTAAAAACTGCGGTTGAATTAGAGCAAAATAAAAACAATAAAGTAAGGTATTTATTCATACTTGGTCAGCTTTTGGAAAAGGAATCTAAAATTGATTCTTCAAATACCATTTTTAAAGAGATTGCTGATTACAAAAGAAAAATTCCTAGAGAATTCTTTGTTAATGCAAAGCTTAAAACTTTAGTTTATGATACTATAAAAATTAAAGAGAAAGAGTCTCAAATTATTAAAATGATTGATAATTATGAGAACGAGGATTTTTTAGATAAAATATATTTCCAATATTCAATCCTACTTTTCTCTTCTGATCACATAGAAAAGGGAAAAGAGTTTTTAAATAAAGCCATAAGAGAAAACATGTCAGACAAAGATTTACTTTCTAAAGGATACGTTAAGCTCTCTGAAATATATTTTCAAAATTCAGATTATTTAATGGCAGGAAAATACCTAGATAGCACCATGAAAAATTTAAACAAAGAGTCTAAGCTGTTTTGGGAAACTCAGAGAAAAAGAAAAGGATTAAATCAAATTATTGATTTGGAAAATAAGGTTGCTCTTTATGATAGCCTAATTAAAATTTCCTACTATGATAAGGACAAATTAAACGAAATTATAAACCAAATTAATTCTTCAGAAATAAAAATAAGAGAAGAAAGGATTAATCAAAATAAGGAAAAAAGACCTTCAAACGCGCGAAGAACAAGTTCTCGTAAAAGTAATTTTTATTTTTACGATGACAATTTGGTTAAACTAGGTAAAAGTTCGTTTGAAACTCTTTGGGGAAACAGGACTAGAGAAACTTATTGGAGAAACTCAACATCCAGTTCAGTTAACTTAGAAGAAAAAGAAAAAATAATAATAGAAAGCGAGGATACTCAGGAGATACAAAACCTATTACAAAACACAGAACTGCTTGCCTTAATCCCCACGACCAAGAACCAAAAAGACAGCATCAATAAACTAAAAAATCAGTCCTATTTAAAACTTACTGAGCTTTATTTGGTTAAGTATAAAGATTACGAATTAGTGGAGGAACGTCTAAAAAACTTTATTGACTCTAACTTAACGGAAGAGTTTTTAGCAGAAGCTAATTATCTACTCTTCAAACTTTTTAAGTTAACTGACGAAAAAAGCGCTCAAGATGTTAAACGCTTAATAATAAAAGATTTTCCTAACACAAAGTTTTCTAAAATTTTAAAGAACCCAAATAACTTACTGATTGAAGAAGATATTTTCAGAAAAAACTTAGATAGTCTTCAAGCACTTTTTGATAAACAAAAGTTTGAACAAGTGATATCCCGAGTCGATAAAGAATTAATTTTTATTGAAAATAAAGATTTGGCACTAGATTACGAATTATTAAAAGCTTATTCTATTGGAAGAATGGAGGGGATTTTGAAGTATGATGAAATCTTAAAAGAATTAATTGTCAAATACCCAAACAGCAAGAGAAAAACAGAGATTCAAAGAATCAATACGGAAATCAATAAAAAATGGAAATCTAAAAACAAAAAACTATTTCCTGGAAAATATTTTTTAATTTTTGCTTTTGAAAAAGAGCAATACAATAAAAAGATTTTGGATAGCGTAGCCTCCCTTATTGCTGGCTCATCAACAGTTTCTCAAGATGTTTATGACTACAACACTACTCTTATAGTCATCAAGGATTTTGAAAACAAAGAAAAAGCTAATTATACAAAAGAATTTATTGAGGAAAACATTACTCTTTTAAGACTAAAAAATAATTTTGTAGTTTTGTCTTCCCAATATAAAAATATACTGATTTACAAGACATTAGACTTGTCTAAAGAAAATTAACTTTATGGGATTTAGTTTAAATAACAATACCATGCAACAATCAAGAGAATCTAACAAAATAGATATAATAGAAAAGACAACTAAAATTATCGGAGATATCACCTCTCAAGCAGACTTTAGAATCGACGGAAACGTAGAAGGCACTATAAATACTTCAGGAAAAGTTGTGGTAGGAGAAGAAGGAATCGTTTCGGGCAAGTTGATTTGTTCAAATTCCGACATAGCAGGCCGCATTAAAGGAAGCTTGGATGTTTCTGGGATACTTTCTTTAAAATCGTCAGCTAGAATTGAAGGAGATGTTATTGCTGGAAAACTTGCCATAGAAGCAGGAGCTAATGTAGATGCAAATATTTCAATGAAAGGAGCGAAAAAAATGAAAGCTCTATCAAGCGATGAAAAACAAACTCCATCTGAAAAAACGGCCTAATCCTTTTTTAATTTTTATAGGTTTGGTTTTTCAAATGGGAGCCACTATATTTTTATCTGCAAAGCTTGGAAAATATTTAGATTCTATATTTAATTACGAAAAATTATTCACAGCTATTGTGACAATTTTTGGAGTAATTATTTCTTTTTATATTTTAATAAAGCAGCTAAAAAGAATAAACAATTAACTGCATTTAAAGATTTTTATAAATTGTAATAATTTTTATTAAAATTTTATAATAGTAATTTTTATTTTTTAGTTTATAGCGCTACATTTGCGGCATTATTTTAAACCCTAATCTTAGGCTCTAAGTTGAAATATTATAGAAAATTATTATTAACCGCTATCGCTTTATTTGTTGGGTTTACAAATGGATATTCTACAACCCTTAATTTTGAGAAAGACAATGAGAAAAAAGGAGATATTAAATCAGGAATAAAAGAATACATAACACATCATTTAAAAGACAGTCATTCTTTTTCTATTACCTCTTGGAAAGATAAACAATCGGGCAAAAAAGTTTACATTGAAGTTCCTTTACCTGTAATTCTATACGATCAAGGATTTAAGTTTTTTTGGTCTTCAGACTTTATGCATGGTAAAAGCGTCGTTAGCAGTGGCGAGAATTACTATAAATTGGAGTATCACGACAGTAGAATTTACAAAACCAATAGACTTGGAGAAATCAATTATGATGAGAATCAACACCCATTAAATGAAAAACCACTAGACTTTTCTATCACTAAAAATATTGCAACAATAATGTTAGTTTCTATATTGATGCTATTGTTATTTGTTAGTCTAGCAAAATCATTTAAAATAAACAAAGGTATTTCAAAGGGTATTGGAAGGTTTTTTGAACCAATTATTTTATACATTAGAGATGAAATAGCAATTCCAAATATTGGAGAAAAGAAATATAAAAAGTATATGAGTTTTTTATTGACTATTTTCTTTTTTGTTTGGTTTTTAAACTTATTAGGCCTTACCCCTCTTGGGGTTAATGTTACAGGCAATATTGCAGTAACATTTTCACTTGCATTATTGACCTTTTTGATAACAAATTTAACTGCAAACAAAAATTATTGGGGCCATATTTTTTGGATGCCTGGTGTACCAGTTTTAATAAAAGTGGTGCTTGCTCCTATTGAACTACTAGGAGTTTTTATTAAGCCATTTTCACTACTCATTAGGCTTTACGCTAACATTCAAGCAGGTCATATTGTGCTTTACAGTCTAATTGGGCTAATGTTTATTTTCAATAATTTAGTTGGTTCGAGCTTGTCGTTTGTATTGGCATTTTTTATCTCGATTATTGAGATTTTAGTAGCATTATTACAAGCGTATATTTTTACAATGTTATCTGCGCTATATTTTGGATTTGCAGTTGCAGAACACGAAGGAGATCATTAATAAAAAAGAATGTTTAATTAAAATTATATATATATGGAAGCTTTAGATTTAACTTTAGTAGGAGGAGGTTTAGTAGTAATTGGAGTTGGAATTGGAATTGGTTTAACTGGGAAAGGAGCTATGGAGGCTATCGGTCGTCAGCCTGATGCCAGTGGAAAAATTCAAGTTGCTGCTTTGATTTTAGCCGCTCTAGTGGAAGGTATTGGATTTGCTGCATTATTTGCACTTTAGACCAATTAGCAAACTTTTTACAACAGTCAAAACACAAATTTTCTGTTGTAAAAAGATAATTTAATACAATAAAGAAATGGAAAAACTTTTATCAGAATTTTCGATTGGCTTATTTTTTTGGCAAACTGTTATTTTTGTCTTGTTAATTTTCTTGTTAAAGAAATTTGCTTGGAAACCTATTTTAGATGCAGTTAACGAAAGGGAAGAAGGGATACAAAATGCCCTAAAATCTGCAGAAAAAGCAAGGGAAGAAATGGCATCCTTACAATCAGATAACGAGGAGACTTTAAAAAAAGCCAGATTAGAAAGAGATGGACTTCTGAAAGAAGCTAGAGAGATTAAGCAAAAATTAATCGAAGAAGCTAAAAATGACGCAAATAATGAAGCCAAGAAAATCATTATTCAAGCTCAAGAAACAATTGAAAGCGAAAAGAACGCAGCTATTGTAGATTTAAAAAACCAAGTTGCCAATCTGTCTGTTGACATCGCTGAAAAAGTTTTGAAGGAAAAATTTTCAGAAGACAAAGCTCAAATGAATTTAGTCAAGGAATTAGTAAAAGATGTTACATTAAAATAAAATGAAAACAAGTCGTGCTGCTATAAGATATGCAAAAGCTCTTCTTTTAGAAGCTGTAGATAAAAACAGCCTAGAAGAGACTTTCAATGACATGAAGTTGGTTAAAATTACTTTTGCCAACAACATTGAGTTGAAGCATATGGTAGAAAGCAGAGTGATTAAAAACAGTATCAAACTAAGCTCTTTGAACTTAATCTTCAAACAACTAGGAGCTCTTAGTTTAAGCTTGATAAATGTTTTATTTGAGAACAATAGAATGAATATTTTAGATATTGTTGCCCTAAAATATATTGAAAGATATAAGGATTTTAAAGGAATACAATCAGCTACAGTTACAACAGCCGTTCCACTGAACAAGGAACTAGAAAATCAAATTTTAGAGACAACATCCAAGTTAACTAACAAAAAAATGACTTTAATAAACAAGGTCGATAAAAGCTTAGTAGGAGGGTTTGTTTTAAGGGTTGGCGACATAGAATATAACGCTAGTTTTAAAAACAAATTAAAAAACATTAAGCAAGAATTTAATAAAAACACAAACCTATCAATATCTTAGATTATGGCAGAAATTAAGCCTGCTGAAGTTTCAGCAATTTTAAAACAACAACTAGCCGGACTCGACGCTTCCGCTTCTTTAGATGAAGTGGGAACAGTTTTGCAAGTTGGAGACGGTATAGCAAGAGTATACGGTCTATCCAATGTTCAATATGGGGAACTAGTTCAGTTTGACTCAGGACTGGAAGGAATAGTTCTAAACCTTGAAGAAGATAACGTGGGAGTTGTTCTTTTAGGCCCCTCAAAAGAAATTAAAGAAGGTGACACAGTAAAACGCACCCAAAGAATTGCATCTATTAATGTAGGCGAAAAAATTGTGGGCCGAGTAGTAAATACGTTAGGAAAGCCTATTGATGGCAAGGGAAATATTGAAGGTAAGCTTTATGAAATGCCTCTGGAAAGAAAAGCTCCTGGTGTTATTTTTAGACAACCAGTAAACGAACCTTTGCAAACAGGAATAAAATCTGTCGATGCAATGATACCTGTTGGAAGAGGACAAAGAGAATTAGTTATTGGAGATCGTCAAACTGGAAAAACAACAGTTTGTATTGACACTATTTTAAATCAAAAAGAATTTTATGATGCTGGTGAACCAGTTTATTGTATTTATGTTGCGATAGGGCAAAAAGCCTCTACTGTTGCAGGAATAGCAAAAACCTTAGAAGACAAGGGAGCGATGGATTATACAACTATTGTTGCAGCAAATGCTTCAGACCCAGCGCCAATGCAAGTTTATGCTCCTTTTGCAGGTGCAGCTATTGGAGAGTTTTTTAGAGATACTGGAAGGCCTGCTCTTATAATATATGATGATTTGTCTAAACAAGCAGTAGCATACCGAGAAGTATCGTTACTTCTAAGACGCCCACCAGGAAGAGAAGCTTATCCAGGAGATGTTTTTTATCTTCACTCAAGATTATTAGAAAGAGCTTCCAAAGTTATTGCAGATGATGGTATTGCAAAAGACATGAACGACCTCCCAGAGTCTCTTAAGCCAATTGTAAAAGGAGGAGGTTCTTTAACAGCTCTACCAATTATAGAAACCCAAGCTGGGGATGTCTCGGCCTATATTCCAACTAATGTAATTTCCATTACTGATGGTCAAATATTTTTGGAATCTAACTTATTCAACGCTGGGGTTAGACCAGCAATTAATGTAGGAATATCTGTTTCCAGAGTAGGAGGTTCTGCTCAGATTAAAGCGATGAAAAAAGTTTCAGGAACTTTAAAATTAGACCAAGCTCAATTTCGGGAGCTAGAGGCTTTTGCGAAATTTGGGTCAGATTTAGACGATGCTACACTAAATGTAATTGAAAAAGGGAAGAGAAATGTAGAAATTTTAAAACAAGCTCAAAATGATCCTTTCTCAGTTGAGGATCAGGTAGCGATTATTTTTGCAGGATCTAAAAACTTACTTAAAAAAGTCCCAGTAAATAAAGTGAAAGAATTTGAAAGAAAATACATAGATTTTTTAAATTTAAAACATAAAAAAACTATGGAGACTATTAAGTCAGGTAAACTTACTGATGATGTTGTTTCTGTTTTGACAAAAACAGCTGAAGAACTAAGTTCAACCTATTAATAATATTAAATGGCGAACCTAAAAGAAATTAGAATTAGAATTAGCTCTGTATCCTCTACAATGCAGATAACTAGCGCTATGAAAATGGTTTCTGCCGCAAAATTAAAAAAGGCACAAGATGCAATAATTGCAATGAGGCCTTATTCAAACAAGCTTTCTGAATTAATGAGCGGTTTTAGTAATTCTTCATGCGACAAATCATTTGGTCAAAAAAGAAAGGCAAAAAACATCCTTGTTATTGCGGTTAGCTCAAATAGAGGTCTTTGCGGGGCATTTAATGCAAATATATTTAAGGAAGTCAATAAATTCAAGTCAAAAGAAGAGTTCCAAAACTCTAATATTCATTTTTTAACTATCGGAAAAAAAATTAACGACTCTTTATCAAAATCAGAAAAAATAATAGAAAATGACAGTGATTTATTTGATAATCTAAATTACGAAAACGCCTCCTTAATAGCTGAAAAAATAATGTCCCTTTTCATAGATCAAGAGTACGATCACATGGAAATAATTTACAATAGTTTTAAAAACGCTGCAACTCAGATTATTAAATCGGAACAGTTTTTGCCTATTCTAGAAAACCAGAAAGAGGGTTCTGAAAATAAAGATTATATCTTTGAACCCACTCAAGAAGCTATTGTAAGCACTTTAATCCCAAAGTCTTTGAAAATGCAATTATTTAAAGCAGTTAGAGACTCTTTTGCAAGTGAACATGGCGCTAGAATGACAGCAATGCATAAGGCAACCGATAATGCTTCTGAACTTAGAGACGAGCTAAAACTCACTTATAACAAGGCAAGACAAGCCTCTATTACAAATGAAATTTTGGAAATAGTAGGTGGAGCAGAAGCTCTAAATAATTAAAAGTTCTTGGTTGTTTTTTTTGAGTATTTTATTATAATTTATATGATTGTCAAAGTAATCAATAAATCTTCTAATCCCTTACCTAGCTATGAATCTCTTTTGTCAGCAGGAATGGACATTCGAGCTTTTTTAAAAAATCCTATAGTCTTAAAACCTCAGGAAAGAATTTTAGTTAAGACAGGTCTTTACATACAATTAGAAAAAACATTTGAAGCACAAGTAAGACCAAGAAGCGGTTTGGCATTAAAAAAAGGAATTACAGTACTAAACTCTCCTGGCACAATTGACGCGGACTATAGAGGAGAAATCGGAGTGATATTAATCAACATGTCAAATGAAAAATTTTCAATTGAATCAGGAGACAGAATAGCGCAATTAGTTATTTCTAGACACGAAACTATAAAGTGGAGTGTTACAGAAACGTTAGAAGATTCTAACAGGGGAAATAAAGGGTTTGGTAGTACAGGAATTAATTAGATAAAATGAAAATAATCATACCCATGGCCGGAAGAGGGTCAAGGCTTAGGCCTCAGACACTAACAACCCCTAAACCTCTTATTTCAATAGCAGGAAGCCCAATATTATTTCAATTAGTTAAAGACACCGTAAAGTTAATTAATGAACCAATTGAAGAGATGGTTTTTATAATAGGTGATTCTTTATTTTTTGATAAAAAAGTAGTATTGGACTTAAAGGATTTAGCAAAAAAATATAATTCAAAAGCTATAATATATAGGCAACTACGTCCTCTTGGAACTGGACATGCAATAATGTGCGCAAAAAAATCATTAAGTGGAAGTGCGATTGTAATATACCCTGACACCTTAATTAAAGTAGATAAAAAATTTGATAAAAAATCTGATGTTGTTGTTTGGACTAAACAAGTGGATAATCCTGAGTCGTACGGAGTTGTAAAGTTAAATTCAAGCAATCAAATTATTGATTTGGTAGAAAAACCTTTAGAGTTCATTTCAGATTTGGCGGTTATAGGAATATATTATTTTAAAGAAATATCTCAATTAAGAGATAAGCTAGAAGTAGTCATTTCTAATAAAAAGACTAACTCTGGTGAAATCCAAATAAATGATGGATTGTTAGACATGATGAAAGAAGGGAAAATATTTTCAGTTGGAGAAGTTAGCGAATGGTTGGATTGTGGAAATGTAGAAAAATGCATTATTGCTAATAAATCTATGTTGACTTTTTTAAAAGAAGATGGTATAGAATTAATATCAAAAAAATCAAAATTAATTAATTCAATAATTATTCCACCCTGCTTTATTTCAGAGGGAGCGATTATTAAAAACAGCACTATTGGCCCTCATGTTTCTATTGGCTTTGAATCGGAAGTATTGGATTCAATAATTTCAAACAGTATAATTCAAGACAATTCCAAGATTATAAATGCAAAAATTAAAAAATCTATGATTGGAAATAATTGTCAATATGATGGAATAGGTCAAGAAATAAATATTGGAGATTTCAGTGAGTTAATTTAACTTGCTCTCTATGCGAAAAATTATTCTTTTTCTTTCTTTATTGTTGCTTGGGTGTAAATCTTTAAAAAAAGTAGAAAATTTATCTACGTTTAATAAAATTTCTACAAAAAATTTAATCAATCAAATAGATGAAAGAAAACCGATTTATAATTTTTTAGCATTAAGATCACAAGCAACTATTATTGATAATAACTCTTCCAATCAGTTTAATTTAGGAATTAGAATCCAGAAAAACGAAAAAATATTAGTTAGCGGATCTTTATTTATTCCATTATTTAAAGGTTTATTAACAAAAGATAACATAAGTTTTTATGAAAAAATAAATCAATCCTATTACATTGGCAATTACCAATACCTTTCTCAATTATTATCCTATAAAATCAATTTACAATCTTTGCAAAACATACTTTTGGGTCAGCCTGTAGCTGATTTAAATAAAATGAGGTGGGAACAACAAATAGATGACAAAAGTTATATTTTGCAAGCATATTCAAAAGAAAGTAACACTACTTTTTATTATAAGTTTAACCCCTTAGACTTAACCCTTAGAGGTCAAGCTATAACTACAAACGAAACAAAACTAACTATTGAATATGACAATTATAAACTTAGTCAGGGACATCTATTACCTCAAAAAGTAAATATATCTGCATATCGCAAGGGAAAAGATCTTAAAATTTTACTTAACTTAAAAGTAAATAAATCAGAGAAAAATGGGACTTTCCCCTTTCTAATTCCTAAAGACTACAAAGAAATTAAATTATGATTTTTTTAAATAGATTAAATTTTTTTTTAGTTTACTTTTTTATGCTACTGTTTATAAATTTTGGGTTTTCCCAAAAAAACAAAAAAGAACAATTAGAATTAAAAAGAATTGAAATCGAGAAGGAAATCAAATTTATAAACGAACTTCTTTTTAGTAATAAAAAGAAAAAAAAAGCAGTATTCAATGACATTGAAAATTTAAGTTTTAAAATCCAAAGGAAGGAAGAATTAGTTAAGTTGACCAATCAGCAAATTAATTTGTTAGATGGGGAAATAAAACAAAACTTAAAAAATGAAAAAGCACTAGAAAGCGACTTATTTGAAGTAAAAAAATCCTATCAAGACATGATACTCAAATCATATAAAACTAAATCTGGGAAAAGTAGACTCATGTTTTTATTGTCTTCTGAAAGTTTTTTTCAAGCTTACAAAAGGGTTCAGTACATCAAACAATTCACTCTTTTTAGAAAAAAACAAGCTATGAAAATTTCATCTTTAGTTGGTGAAATAGGAGTATTAAATAAAGAATTAAAATCTCAAAAAATTAAAAAAGAAAACCTGTTACTAAATAACAGATCGGTTCAAAAATCTTTAGAGAATGAAAAAAAAGAGTCAAACATTATAGCATATGATTTAAGAAAAAAAGAAAAAAAGTATATAAATCAAATTGCTCAAAAACAGAAGGCTAGTTTAGAAATTGATAAAGAGATAGAAAGACTTATTAGAGAAGCTATTGCAAAATCTAATAAAGAAAAAAATAAATCTACTAATTTTAGCCTTACACCAGAAGCATTGGAATTATCTAAAAATTTTACTCTAAATAAAGGAAAGTTGCCTTGGCCGGTAATTCGAGGTGTTGTAATTCAAAAATTTGGGACCCAACCACATCCAGTAGTAAAGACAGCTAAAATTAAAAGTAATGGGATAATAATTGCTACAGTTGATAAAGAAAAAGTTAAAACTGTTTTTGATGGTACAATACTTTCTATCCTTCAGTTTAAAGGAGGTAATCCAACCATATTAATCCAGCATGGTAAATATATTACTGCGTATAAAAATCTTTCAAAGGTATATGTTAAAAAAGGAGAGAAGGTGTTTTCAGGTCAAAACATTGGAGAGGTTTTTACCAATAATTCAAATGGAAAATCCACAATTCAGTTTAGTGTTTTTCAAAACACCACGCCTGTTAATCCGTTACTTTGGATAATTAAAATGTAATGTTAATTAGACTTGGATAGCATTTTCGCAATATACTTCCCAAGTATATCAAACTCAAGATTAACACTATCTCCAGTATTTAAATTTTTGAAATTAGTATGCTCATAGGTATAAGGGATTATCGCTACACTAAAATCACTCTCATTAGAATTTATAACGGTTAAACTTATTCCATTTATAGCTATTGAACCTTTTTCTACAGTAACATTATTCGTTTTAGAGTATTGGATTGTAAAAACCCAGCTGCCATTTTTTTGAATAATTTTAGAACATTTACCTATTTGATCTACATGCCCCTGAATCATGTGCCCATCTAGTCTATCTCCAATTTTCATAGCGCGCTCAAGATTAATGAGATCTCCGGCCCTCCAATCACCTATACTACTCTTTTGAATGGTTTCGTCAATTGCAGTAACAACATATTCGTTGTTTTTTATATAGACAACAGTAAGGCAAATTCCATTATGAGAAATACTTTGGTCAATTTTAAATGTACTTGCAAGACTACTTTTTAAAGTAATGTTTAAGTTTTCTTGCTTTTTTTCAATTTTAGAAATGACGGCTATTGATTCAATAATTCCTGTAAACATCTTCTTTAATTTATATATATTTAATGTTGTAAAAATAGTGATAAATCCTATAAAGACATATGAAAGATAATTCACTGCCTATAGTAGGTATTTCTTGCGGTGACCCCAATGGAATAGGAATAGAAATAATTTTAAAGTCACTGAAAGACAAAAGAATTCTAGAGTTTTTTACTCCCATTATTTTTTCAAATGAAGGATTGCTCTCCACCCAAAAAAAAATATTTAATATTGATTTAGAATTTCATAAAATCAATACTAGTGAAAAGCCAGTTTTAGGGAAACTAAACGTAATCAATGTTTGGGAAGATTCCTTTGATATACAATTTGGGAAACCAACTAAAAAATCAGGGGAGCTTTCTTATAAATCATTAGAAGCCGCTACAAAATCATTAAAAGAAACTTATATAGATGTTTTAGTTACAGCACCTATAAATAAACAGAACATACAAAGCGATAAATTTAAGTTTCCAGGCCATACAGATTATTTGTCAAATAAATTATCAGGAGAAAGCCTAATGTTTATGGTCAGTAATGAATTAAAAATAGGACTACTAACAGACCACGTTTCTTTAAAAGAAATTATTTCTAAAATAAGCCCAGAAAAAATAAAAAA
>MDSY01136518.1_pt1 | contig 13648 bp, 13 predicted proteins | sample 811131 | NCBI WGS metagenome assembly MDSY01 (sample SAMN05326643, study PRJNA326480) | marine metagenome | isolation source: seawater | place: Atlantic Ocean: South West | collected 2010
ATTGAGAATTGGGCGCATACATGGTCTCTCGATTGATGACACCATTCACATGAGCGCGAGCAAATGAGGCACTGACTCCTACACAAGGGCTTGGCGTCGTGGATCGGGCAATGAGCACAGCGAGAAGAATGGCTGCAGTCGGTGTGGAGCGTCGCGAACGGAAGCGGCGAAAGGGATGGGAGTGTGCCTGGGCTGAACCCGAGTCGCTGTCTGAGCGTCCTGTGCAGCAGCTGCTGCCGCTCCTGCGGTGCCTCCATACCACCGCGTCACGGCGGTGGTTGCGGCCTCCGACCAACCACGGCAGTTCCACGCTGGCAACTACACGCAAGTCTTTGAATCACGATCATAGGTTCCTAGGGTTCCTTTTTTGAGTGTTATTACACAGGAACCTACATGTTAAGAATTCTGCGTTTACAAAGTGCTGGCGGTGTGATCACATGGGCACGCCACTGTCTGCGCTGGGGCCGTGGTCGGCCGGAGTACCTTTCAAGCCCGCGTAAATTTCCCTGTACGCGCCAAGACCCTTGAAATAGGCCCATGTTAATCCAAGCATGACCACGACGAGTACAAAGACCGGCGAGCCCTTGTGAGAGGAGGAAGAGGAGAGAAATAAAGGCGGGTTCAGGCAGGGGTTTGGAGCATCGAGGTCAGGCCAGATGTGCTGAGATCGCGTCAAGTACTGCCACGCAGGTGGGGAGATGATTGGGTCGTTTTAGGGTTTTCAGTCTGGTGACCACAGCGGAAAAACAGGCGAATGCTCAAACTCTCCCGACACATTTGCGGTGGGCACGTCATGGCGGGTCTCGCACCGCTGCATCATCGTCTCTTTCGGGAGCCGAAGGCGTGGCGTCGGTGCACTCCGCCTTGGCTGCATCCGGCGATGCTACCGTGAGCCCTCGTCGCCGGCGCTTGCCGTCATGCCACTCACCCTTGTAACGTATGAGCGCGCTAAAAATGTCGCGATTGAGGTCGTGGCAGTCGCCAAAGGCGAAGAAGAGGGGTGCAAAGACACAGACGCCGACGATGAGAGCAGCGTAGGCGGGGAAGGCGGCCGTGCACACACCTGGGCGGACACGCGGTGCGATGGGTGATATGCTGCCGGGCCGTCGGGTCAGCCGCAACGAGCTGGCTGGACAGCGGCTAAGCAAGACGCGAGGGTGGGTGGCGACGGCAGGTGGGAGGCCGTACCGAGCACCACTATCACCACCAGGTCCTCCCAGTCCGGCATGCTGCCGCCAGCGACTCCCATTGCCAAGTTGCTCAGCAGCAACCACCGTCGGCGAAAATTGTAGCAGTTCAGGGTTCAAGGGGATAGGTACCTGGGTACTCCGTATGTAGAAAATCAAGGGGGTACTTTATTCATATCGACGGAACTCTAATGGTGATGAGCTGCGCCTCGGGCTTCGCCGCCGCTTGCTAGATGGCAGCAGCGGCAGCTCCACTCGTGCTTTGCGGCGCGCAGCCGGTATGCGTCGCCATGGCTGCGGGCATCCTTGCCATGCTCGACATGCAAGCTCGTGGAGTCAGCTTGTCAGACTCTGCATCTGTCGCCTCCGATGCCGTCAGCGCGCTGCTGAGTGACGCCCCCTCCTCGACGCTCGCATCGGTGCGTGCGGCTATATCAAATGCAGCAGCACTCGCCACCACTGCACCCCAACTCTGGTCCGACCAACTCCTCGACCACACCGCCATGGAAGAAGCGACTCAAGGAACAAGTATTTCCTCACCTCTTTCCTCGATGCCATCCTCGACTCTTTCCTCGACTCCATCCCGGATCGATCGTCCGCGCAATCTCTACGCGGCGGCGGCGGAGAAAGTGGCCGAGTTCCGCGATGATCTGGAGGCGGTATTGAGGCGCGATGCCGCGCCGAGGTACACTGTTGAGCGTACTCCGAGCGTAGGCGGTGGCGATGCGGGATCTCGGCGCCGCACGCCACCGGTGCTCGCGTTTTCGTGCCCGGGCCTCCAAGGTGGGTACGCGAGCTCAGCTGGTGGTAGCTCAGTCACCGGTAGCTCAGTCACCGGTAGCTCGGTCACTGAGAGATCAGTCACCGGCAGCTCAGTCACTGGCAGCTCAGTCACCGGTCCAATGCTCGTTGGCAAGGGGCTTCCGATGGAGAAGATGAAGGAGCTCTGGGAGCGCGCCAAGGCCTACCCGCTTGGCACAGAGTACCGCCGCACATATCTCGAGAAGATCGACCAGGTAGTTCTCACTCAGTTTGCCCTTTTGCTACATCACACTTTATCCCATTCGTCACACCCCATTTTCCCCATTTCATCGTCGCCATGGTTTCCCCAATTTCACGAGCAGCTTGTAAAGGACGCTTGCGCTTTGACCTCCTTTGGCGCTCCGGTGAGACCGCCCGCGCCTGCGGGACCGAGGCCACCACCAGTGCCACCGATTCCACCGCCGCCACCCGCGCCGTATACCGAGATGCCCGTCTACCGGCCCTGGTGGATACCCCGATGGTTCACGGGGCTGACGCATGGCGGCGTATTATTCTTGGGGGGGATTTCGGGTGCTGGCGCCGCGGTCGGGGGGGTGCTCGTCAAGTTGCTCTTCCCCGCGAGGGGAGCCCGAGTGCGAGTGAGTTGAGATGAGGGAAGTCGGTTTTCTGCGCTCGTGCAACCTGGGTGGGTGAGGCGAGAGCATTGCGACCAAGCAGCTAGCCATTTAGCAGCTCGAGCCATGATTATGATATTTCTATTTGTTCCGGGCGCATGGGCACGTACGCTCAACGCTATGCCAGTTTGTCAATTTAGCATATGCGTTATGCCAGTTGCAGTTAATATTATTATATTACTATATATTTATTATATTATATACTAATATTAATATGCATATGTATACTCGTTATTGTTATTGAATCATATTCATATTGTAAGTATGTTCTAATTCTTAATCTATTCGTATTCGACATCTTCGCATTGTGCATTCTCATTGACTTTGATTGCGATGTTTGTCATTTCCATTTGGATTTGATTCAGCATGCATTAGCTTAGCGCTGCTGCATGCTGCTGCTGCTAGCGGATCTGCTTGCTATAGCCCTTGCCGCGTTGGAGATAATCGTCGAGCAACTCCGCAACCGCCTCCTGCAGCGCAAGATGAAGAATCAAATTCACATACAGGAGTCCTATATGTATCAGCATCATGGTTAGACCCTTATAGCATTGCGATGCGAGTGCACGGGGATTTCAGCGGTTGGTGGGGTGCGTGAGTGATGAGCCCACCTCGGATAGGTCGCCGCCATGCGCATTGAGCCCGTTCACGCGCTCAAGGGCGGCGGTGCGTGCCGTTCTGCCGTGGTGGAGGACGATTGCAGCCGCCACACTCACATTGAGCGACTCGGTCAGCCCAGAGAGGGGAATCGTGAGCGCGCCTATGCAAATGCAGAGTGTGGGCATGTGCACTCCGGGATGCGAGGTTAGAGTGATGAAGACAGCTGTGTATCACTGTTTAGGATGCGCGCGCGCGCTCTCTCTCTCTCTCCCTCTCACCGTCGCAGTGCCGCAAGAGCTCGCTACTCACGCCCAGCTGCTCGCTCCCAAAGACAACCGCCAACCGCTTTGCAAAGTCCACCTGGATAGAAGAGGGTAGCATCGCAAAACTGCAGCGTGGGGGCATTTGGGCGGAATGGCTCCGAAGCTGAATGCATCGACCAGTGTCGCACACCGCTATTGCAGACCACCACTCCCCTCCTCAAAAGGGAAGCACCTCGCTCAGTGGAAGAGGCTTGAATGCCGGTGGTGGCGCCTCAGAGAACGGCGCTGCTTCAGACGCAATAGGACGTGTGTCGTCCGCAGTTCCAGCAGCGCCCGCCGCACCGGCAGATTCAGAGGACACGTCCGAACCTTTCTGCTGCTTCTGCCGCCGCTTCTTTCGAGCATTGTGCCAAGAAGAGCTCACGGTGAGGGCGCCGTCCGCTTGCGCCGGGAGCGCCGCGAGTATAACGAAGTCTGTGGGATAAAGGGCAAACAGCATCTCAACGTTGTGGCGTGCAGCGGCCATATCCTCGTTTGGTGCCTCGTTTGGTGGTGGTGCATTCGCTAGGCTGGATTGCTTGTTTGGAGGCTCTCCCTGCGCGTGCAGTAGTTCGGCGCACTCGGCGGCGTCGGCGTGACGATGGAGCTTGAGCCATTTCTCGCCGCCATGTGCCACGCCGCGCGCGCGCCCCTGCTCAGCGCACGCCGGGTTGACCTCGTGGATGTGGAGCACGCCGAGAGCCTCGGCAGTCCTCAGGACGGCGGCGCGATTGCCGCGGTCTTCGAAGCCATCGAGGACAGCACGCAGCCCAGACATGCGCAGGGAGGCGGCGCGGAACAGCTTCGCCACCCGCTCCGGCTCGTGCTCCGCCGCAGCGACGTGAGCCGCCGCCATAACACAAATTTCCTTCCAAAAAAACTCTAACTTTTTTAGGTTCTGTTCCTCTAGGAACCCTACAGGTACCTTACTGTACCCATCGCAACACTCTATAAAGGCTCCGCCTCAATTCACATAACCGAGCCCCCACGCCGCGTTTTGCGCGTTGTATCGGCGAGGCCAGGCCCAGGCTCCTGGGCATCATGGCGGCCATCGATAGCAAGGAGGCTGGTCAGCTTCTGCTGCTGAATGTGCCTCTCAAGGAGACTAGCCGCGGCAGGACACCCGGCACCGAGGGCGATCTCAGCAGGGCCGTGCTGCGCCTGATGCAGCCTGAGCAGGGCCAGGTGCGTGTGCTGCTAACTTTCACGCGCACTCAGAGCGCGAATGGTCCCTGCTGCGCGCGGGTGTTGCGGTGCCTTGTGCGACTGAATGCTCACCCCTGCCTCTCCACTCTCCACACAGGTGGATCCGTTGGCGGATGCTCGCAATCGCAAGGCTTGCCTCAGCCTGCAGAGCGCGCGCGACACGATGGCTAACATCTCTCGACTCTCGAAGCTCAACGTGGACGAGGCCGCGCGCGCCTTCGTGGAGTACGAGCATTTGCTCTCCGAGCTCCAGCTCCGCATGGACCCGGGACAGCACTTGCCCGTCCTCTTCGAATGGCACGACGCATGGAAAGGCAAGCAGCACAGGCTCGAGAAGCCGAACCCTGAGTGGGAGCGTGCGTGTGTGCTCTTCAACGCGGCGTCGGCGTGCGCCTACTCCGGATCGCTCGCACAGGAGAGTGGCGACATGAAGGCTGCCGCCCAAGCATTCCAGAATGCTGCCGGCTGCCTCGAGGCCTCGCACGCCCTCGTCAAGCCCAACATTATGGGTCTCACGCCGCGCTGGCAAGCTGACGAGCTCACTCCAGACATGACGCTCGATGTGCTGGTTGCGCTCAAGGTGTTGATGCTTGGGCAGGCGCAGCGCGCCACCTTCTTGAAAGCCAAGGCCGAGGGCCTCTCCGACGCCAACGTGGCCAAGCTCGCCGCCCAGGCCTCCAACCTGATCCACGATGCACGCAAAGGGCTCGACACGGATCAGATGCGCGAGCACATCGCAACGGAGAGGGGCTCCTTTATGAGGAAGAGCGTGAATTACGAGTGGAACACAACGTTGCGTTGCCTCGAGGATCACCTCCGCTCTCAGGCCCAGGAGCTCCAGTCGAGAGCCGCAGAGAAGGAATGCGCCTACGGTGAGCAGGTAGCAAGGCTCCACTCGGCAGTCGAGCTCTGCTACCGAGCCGTCCAGTGCGCTGAAAAGGAGAAGCTTGGGTGCTCGAGCGGGTGCACGATGCTCAACACGCGCTATGAGACCCTCCGCCACCAGCTCGCCGAGGCAGAGCACGCCAACAACACAACATACTTTGAGGCGGTGCCTCCGGCAAGCACACTCGCCAAGATTGAGCCAAAGCTGCTCGTCCAGCCGCTCCGCCTGGAGCCGCGAGGTGCCGAGGGGGCAAGGTCGGAGGTGATCTTTACAGGGTTGCTCCCCGGCCACATCCAGGAGGCCGTCCAAAAGTACGAGCAGTCAAGCACCGCGCTTGTTCACGAGGTGAATATGAAGTCGGCTCGAGGCGCCTCCCTTGTTCAGTCCCGGCTGCAAAACCTCGGGCTCCCGCACGCGCTTGAGGCGTGCGAGAGGGACAAGCGTCTGCCTACGGGTCTGGAGAAGGAGATCACCGACGCCAAGGCCAAGACCGGGCCAAAGGGCGCCATGCACCTCCTCTCCAAGATGTTTGCGGAGTGCGACGATTTATCGGAAGAAACGTCGATGATGTTCAAGGTCGCCTCCGAAATGCTCACCTCGCAGGATGAGGCGGATGCCATGTTGCTGAGCGAGGAGCCGAGGGTGCAGCTTGAGAATCTGAACACCACCGCAACGCTCACGCGACTCCGTAAAGATATCGACAGCCTCAAGGAGCGCATGGACAAGGCGGAGCAGGTGACGCGCGAGCTGCGCATTCGGTTTCATGAGGCGGCGCCCGAGCTCGGAATGATCGACAAGCCGCTCAAGGATCTTGAGAGCAAGATGCCGCACTTGGACGGCACCCCGCTCGAAGTGGAGCCCTGTGTGCCCGCGCTCTATGCGCTCTTCGAGCAGCTCGATGAGCTCAAGGCCGAATCAGCCGCCGCGATCGCTGCAGCAAAGGCGCTGCGCGACGCGGCGTGTTCTGCAGACAGCCTCGACACGTTGGGCGAGGAGCTGCACCGTCTGAGCTTGAGCTCGAGTGAGGTCTCGCTCGATGCGGTCGTCGACGAGCGCATGGAGGGCTTCAAGGCCGTCTCCAGCGACTGCGATGAGAGACAGGAGAAGAGGGTCAAGCTGCTCAAGCAAGTCGAGGAACAGCATGCAATCTTCAAGACTGCCAAGTGTGCCGCCACTGAGTTTTACGAACGGAGGGAGTACCTTGGGCGGGTGCGCAAGGGCGCTACCACTGCAGCAGAGCTCGTCACCGGGCTCGAAGAGGGCAAGGGCTTCTATAAGACGCTGCTCAAGCACGCGCGCGAACTGGTCCAGCGACTCGCGGCGCTTTCGGAACAGAGGCAGGCAGAGGGCGCTGTTGTTCGCAGGAACATCGCGAATCCGCCGCCGCCGCCGCCGCCGCCGCCGCCGCGGCAAGCGCACACCTACTATCCGGGGGCCCCGGCGATGCAGCCGGTGCCAGTCGCACAACACGTGCCAACCGCACATCACATGCCAACCGCCCAACATGTGCCGCCTATACCGCAGCCCGCGAGCTCAATCAATAAGATTGCCTGCCATGGTTGCTACAAACAGTTCGGCGTCCCGCCGAACGTGCGTGTGGTCGCATGCCCATTTTGTGGGAAACACAATAGGGTTCCCGGCTTGTAGCCCGGGTCGTGTAGACTCTCACTCTGTCAAGAGGAGCAGAGATCTTATAGTCAATAGTGTACTTAGTTGATCCAACTTGAACTTAGTTTCATAGTTTGCTATGTGTGAGTCAGTGAATGATATCTATCGAACGTGTCAGAGTTACCTTTTATCTGTCATAATATTAAATGTGATATCCGCCAGCACTGTGTGCACACTCCTATTTGGCCCCCTTAAAGTTAGGTGTCACTATCACTAACACATGAGTCTATGACATATGGATATGACTATCACTCGGTAAGGCTATCAATGTTATATCGGAAACGCAACTTATTACCGCCGTGACCTATCTGTGAGTTGGACTCGCCGGGGAGGAGCTGTCTTCAATAGATGAGTTCGACCAGTTCGATGAGTCTGTAGCTGTAGGTGATGCAATGGATCGTTTGATGAGCTGTTTCGGGCCCCCCGCCGCTTTCTCGCTGCCGGTGCCGTCGCACCCGACCTTTGATTTGACTGCGCCAAACTTGCTCATCTTCCAGAGCTCAAGGGCATTAGGGCCCGGAATCTCGTCGAATGCCAGTGCAGGTGTCTGTGCTGTCGCGATCCCGACAGAACGATGACCGTCACTCGCCTGAGAAGTGGGAACCAGAGCATGCGGAGAGGCGGGCGCGAATGAGCCTTGGCTACCACTAACCTTAAGCACATGCAGATTGAGATTGCAAACGTCTGTTCGGTTCAACTCGCCGCTTCGCGCACCTTGGTTGTCTTTGGCTTTTTGCCCTTTGATTTCTGCGCCACATGGGCGGCTTGCTCGTTGCGCACTATCCAGTCATGGCGGAAGCTCTCAGAGATCAGATCGCCGATGGGCGTCTCAGGTTGCACCTTCTTGCCAAAGGCGGTGTTTGGATCAACCGGCAAGGGCGGCGGCCTTTGATCACCGCCCAATCGTAGCCGGTTGCCATACATCGTCGAGTACCCGCGAATAGATTTGCTGTCGAGCTTACCTGCGTCGCAGAAATGGGCGCGCTCTCAATCAAGGATTGGGAAGCGACATTTGGTGAATGTGCCCGAGTGTGGCGGGACGTGCGTCGCATGTGCTCAGTCAAGGGCGCCCATGACTCGCCTGCGCTGATAGCACTCTTGTTGAGTGCTCGGAAGTCTCGGGAGGGAAGCCGATCCTTGCTCGGCTTCCCAGTACTCGTCGCCCAATTGTTGACGACGAGTTTGGCGGTGAGGCCATCTGGCAGAGTCGCCTTACCATACATGAACTGGTCGTCAGCTGGGAGGTTGTAGGCGCTTCTCCTCGCACAGCCGAGCTGCGGCTTGATGAGTAAGGGGTTGCCCTTGGACTGCATGCGACACACCAGTCTGCGAGTCAGAGGCTGAAGACTTCTTGACAGTCGGGAGCAGCTGCCAGTCAAGGCGTTTCATTTGACGCCAATGTTCATCTCTGATCCGACTCAGAGCGTGGCATGGCGTGCGGTCTGCTAAGCATGTGTGCAGCACCTGCCGGAAGGCGCCGCACAAGGGAGTCCCAGGTCGATGCGCAGCCATTGTCAAGCGCAGCCGACCCGGACAGAGAAGAGGCTTTTGCGAAACGATCCAGGAGGCGCGTCGCGTCCATACCACCCCAGGTTCCTACCTGGGTACCGAGGTACTTCGTACTCGTTGTAAAAACAATCGACATGGCATCATCGCAATTGGTCAATACATTAACATTGGTGGACCCCTGCCAGTTTTATCAAATTCACGGCCGCCAGACACCATCTGCCCGGAACCCGTCTGGTACACTCCCCCTCCCAAACGCACGCCCCCCTCTATTGTCCACCACGTGGTTACGCTGCGCCGCCGAGGGCCCCGCGGTATTAGCGGCTGCTCCCCGCAGCCGCCCAGTCGGACTCAACCGGATCCTGGGTCGCACTGCATCATGGACTGTTGCACTATGCGCAAGTGCATGGCGATCACCATGCGCATCCCCAGCGCGAGCATCAGACACCGAACCCATCTCACCCCACTGGGCGAGATCATCAAGGGCTTGGCGCAAATAAACTGTCACCTCATCATCCGCGCTGACACTATAACTCGGGCTCGGTTGACTGGAGGCCGAGAGGTGGGTAGCACGTCCGAATCGTTCTTGGGGCACTCCCGCCGCTGCGGTCTCCAGGGCCTCACGCAGCGCTGGCGAGACGGCGCTACTGGCGACAGAGCTTCTGCTGCGCGCCAAAGACTGGCGACGTGCCTTCGGCTGAAAGCGCGAGGCGCCGGCGGAGCTCCGCCGGCCGCCCGGGGGCGGTGGACCAAGCTCGGTTCGGGGCGCGCCCTCGGTTAGAGGCCCCTCAGTTGGAACCCCATCCTCACCGTGAGAGCTGGGGAGTGGTGTGGGGGGGTGGGGAGGTCGGGGGGGAGACTGAAGGCCGCCCTCTGTCAGAACCCCCTCCTCAGTTGCTCCCGCCCCCTCAGTATGATCCTGACCACCCGAGAGAACCTGACCATCAGGCAAATTCCCATCCTGACTAAACCTAACCCGAACCCCGCCCTTATTTGGAAGCCCGCCCGTCGGCGGACTGGCCATGGCGCCGAGCGTTGGATCCGCCCCCGTCGGCGGACTTGCCACGAGTCGCCCGATCAGCTCGGGGCTTGTCGGGGCGGGCTCGTCGGAGACGGGACGTGGCGCCGATTCGCGTGTGGTCACAGCCGCGAATACGGTCTCCTCGCCCTCGCGCGGGAGGGTCTCATCCATATCTGGCAGGATCTCGAGCGCATCTAACGGGATCTCCAAGTCATTCGGCCTGATCTCGAAATCTTCCGACGGGATCTCGACGCTCAGCTCGAAGGCACCACGGGACGGATCCTCACCACCACCCGCATCACCACCCGCTTCATCACCCTCGTCACCACCCTCGTCACCGTCATCCATCTGCGTGTAGGGCGTCTTCTCAACCGTCTCCTCACCCCCGCTCGCACGCGCTTGTAAGACGATCGCGACGATCAGCGCGCCGATGGCGACGAGAGCGGCGCCGATTCTTAGACAGGTCCAAGATATTTGCAGATGCAGTGCAACGGGTAGTGTGGGTGGAGACGGCGGCGGCGCTGGCGGCGCTGGCGGCGGCGGCGAAGCGGGAGACGGCGACAGCGGCGGCGGCGGCGGTGATGAGGGCGTCGGTGAGGGCGGCGATGGCGGCGATGGCGGCGGCGGAAGCGGCGGCGGCGGCGGCAAGAATGGCGGAGCTCTCGGCTGTGCATCTCTCAGCTGCTGAGCTCGTAATCTCCACTGAGCAGAACCGAAGAGCTCTGGGGTGGCGGCGAATACGGCGAGCGCAATGCAGCCGAGAGTAAAGTGACGAGTGGTCGCATCAAAGACGCCGATCGCGACAATGGTAAACGAGAGCGCCTGCGGTCCAAGAGGGGGGGGTGGTGGCTCTCATCCAAGAGGGGCGCGCGCGCGCGGCGTGCGTGCGTGCGCGTGTTCCGCTATTGCTTTTCCCGATTGGCGGGGGGCGCGGGCGCGTGCTCAAGATTCCTGCAACGCGAGTGCGGCAATGGCAACCCGTTGTACAACGTCATCATTCTGGAGCCAGCTGGCGATCGCCGTGAGCAAAGGCGGCAGGTGGAGGAGAAGGAGTAACATCCGCGCACTCCCAGCTCGTGCAGGGCTCGTACCAAGCCCCGCCGTGCTCTGGCTTTCACTCGTTCCCTCACCCTTGTTGACACCCTTCTTTTGGCTTCTGCTACGGCGGATCGGCGGGTAGGCAGCGTCCCATAGCCCCCAGCTCTCCCATTCTTCCCTCCACGGCTCGCTACGGCAGAGCAACAAGGAGGAGACGCCGATACCTGGCCACGCGATCAGCGCAAGCGCCATGCATGTCCTGGACGACCACAGGCAGACGGCAAGGCACTCAGCGAGAGGGGCAAACGGCGGAGAGGTTGTGAGAATGAATGTGTGCGTGAACGGGCGGAGCAACCGGAAACTGACAGCATATCCACGCAGTCCGCCTCTCGACCAGTTGCTCGGGTGCCAAGTGTGAGAGTGCGCACCCTGGATAGGCCGGCAGTGCCTCGTGCAGCAGGTATGTGGCGAAGGCAGCGGCAAGTGCGGCGGCGGTGAGTGCGCTAGCAGTGAGATGGTGCTCGGTGGCCACGACAACACCACACAGCGCCACCAAAAATCCCAGCGCTGGCGGGAGCACCGCGCCAACTTGCGCGAGCCCATCGGGCTCCTCCATAGAGCGCCAAGGTTAAATTTTGGATCGCAAACCATTCAAACGCAAATAAAATAAAAAAGCTAGGATTTCTATTGAGATCGAAGGTTCTGGTAAAAGCCGAAATCGGGAATGCGGTGGGCTCTTGCCTCGCTGCTCTGCCTCGGCGCGGGCGCAGTGCGTCGCAGTCCGGCGTTCGCGGTTGGAAGCGCGGAGCCGCGGCTTGCCGCTCTCCACCGCCATGCATGCACCGCCCCGCGCGCGCCGCTCACCATGAGCGCGAGCCCGCCCGAGGAGGGCCTCGCCGTGCGCCCTCTCCCAGCATCTGCGCCAGCGCCGCAGTCGCTGCCGCCGGCGACGAGCAGCGTGGCGGGTGCGGCGGCGTTGGTGGCGGGCACCACCGTCGGCGCCGGCATCCTCGCTCTCCCTGCCAAGACCCTCGCCGCCGGCTTCTGGCCATCGACCGGCGCGCTCTTTCTTGCCTGGCTCTACATGGCCGCGTCCGGCATCCTCATCGCGGAGGTGAACGTGAACACGCTGTGCGGTCTGGGACGGAACTCGGTGAGCATACGCAGCATGGCCTCCGAGACTCTCGGCGACGCCGCCGCCGCCATCTCTGGCGCCGTCTACGTGTTCATCCATTATGCGCTACTCGTCGCCTACATTCTTCAAGGCGGCGCTATCGCCTCCGAGCTGCTGCACCTGCCGGCTGCGTGGGGCGCGGGGGGGTTCGCGGCGGCAGTGGGGGGCGGGATGCTCATCGGCACCGCCCAGCAGATCGAGCGGCTCAACGGCGCCCTCGTCGCCGGCGTTGTCGCCACGTTTGCGGCGCTAGTGGTCGCTGGCCTGCCGCTCATCCAGCCCGCGCTGCTCGCGCACGCGTCGCCGGCCGAGGTGCTGCCGTCGGTGCCGGTGCTGGTGCTGGCGCTGGTGTTTCACAACGTGGTGCCCACCATTTGCTACGGCCTCGGCTGCGACCTCCCCAAGATCCGCTCCGCCATCATTTTCGGATCGGCGCTGCCGTTTGCCATGTTTGTCGCTTGGGACGCTGTCATCCTTGGCTCGACACCTTGGGAGGCGGCGGCGGTGGCGGGTGCGACGGGCGAGATCTTCGACCCACTCCTCGCGCTCAGAAACTCGGGCGGCGCCTTCGCCGAGCTCGTGCGCGCCTTCTCACTCCTCGCCATCGTCACCTCCTTTATCGGCTTCACGTTTGGGTTGAGTGACTATTGGGCGGACGTGCTGGGCTGGGATGCTCCCGATGCGACACCATCGGAGGGTGGCGAGGGAGCGGAGCTTGGCGAGGCGGCCGAGAGGCCTCTGGGGCAGAAGGGCGCACTCTACGCGCTCGCTCTCTCGCCGCCCCTTGCTGTCGCATGCTCCGATCCGACTCTCTTCTTTGCTGCGATCGACAACGCCGGCGCCTTTGGCATCCTCACGCTCTTCGGCATCTTTCCGGCGGCAATGGCGTGGCAGCAGCGCTACGGCCCAGAGGCCTCGCCGGCGATGGAGCCCGCACTGCCAGGGGGCAGGCTCACGCTCGCCACGATGGGCGCACTCGCAGCGGGAATCGTCGGGGTACAAGCATGGGAGCGCCTCTCCCCGCTATTGGCATCCGAGCTTTCGTGGTGAGAGAGCGGTGTACGTGTACAATTGTGTTAGTTTGAAGTGTTTAGTGTATTCGATTAGATCGCAAATAACACAGATTAATTATTTGAAACTGGTCGATATAGATCGTCAAATATAAATATGCCATGTGCATGTGGATGTGCATGCGTGATTTGATGTCATGTGTGAATGTCTATGGCTATGCCAATAGCAATAGATTAATTGTAGATATTATCATTATAGGAACCTATACTATATGTATATGAATATGATATATCATAAACATAAAAATCTTATAATGATAATCAAAATCATATATAGGTTCCTATAGAAATATTATATTAGCGATATTTTTAATTTAATATATAAATATATATGATAAATTTAAATGATATTTTTATTTATATCTATATTATTTAATTATTAATTTAAATTATTATATATTTATATTTTATATGAAAAATATTAATATAGGATCCTAGTATATTATGGAATTATTATGAATTATCAATAAAGAATAATGTTAATGATAAAGACATGATCTTCATATCTGATCTATACAAAAAACGGATGACTCGATACGACCTCGTCAAGATATACA
>MDSY01093089.1_pt1 | contig 13643 bp, 15 predicted proteins | sample 811131 | NCBI WGS metagenome assembly MDSY01 (sample SAMN05326643, study PRJNA326480) | marine metagenome | isolation source: seawater | place: Atlantic Ocean: South West | collected 2010
TAGTTGGTTTAATGAAGAACTTGGCATTAAGAAAAGCAAAAATTAATGCTGTTGGTGTTGTAGGGCTTGTAGAAAATATGGTAAGTGGAGACGCTCAAAGACCTGGAGATATTGTTAAATCTTATAGCGGTAAAACTATAGAAGTATTAAATACAGATGCAGAAGGTCGATTAGTTTTAGCCGATGCCTTAACTTTTACTGAAAAAAAATTTAAACCAAAATTCATGATTGATTTAGCGACCTTAACAGGCGCAATCATAGTATCACTTGGATCGGAATATGCAGGACTTTTTTCAAACGATGACAAGCTATCTAAACAAATTCTGCATGCAGGTGAAAAAGTTGAAGAGAAATTATGGAGAATGCCTCTTCATAAAAATTATGATAAACTTATGAATTCTAAAAATGCTGACATGCAAAATATAAATTATGTAGGTGGAGCAGGGTCAACAACTGCAGCTCAATTTTTACAAAGATTTATTTTAAATAAAACTCCATGGGCTCATTTAGATATTGCTGGTATGGCATTTTCAAAATATGGCGGTGCTTTAAACTCAGAGGGAGCAACTGGATTTGGAGTAAGATTGTTAAACCAATTAATAGAGGAAAACTATGAATAATGAAGTAACTCTCTCAATAATTAAACCAGACGCTGTTGAAAGAAATTTAACAGAAGATATAAAAAATATTTTTACAAAAAATAATTTAAAGATTAAAGAAAGTAAAAAAATTCACATAACCAAAGACGAGGCCGCAGAGTTTTATAAAGTGCATCAATCAAAACCATTTTATAATGATTTATGTGCATATTTATCGTCTGGACCAATAGTTGTTATGGTTTTGGAAGGCGAGAACGCAGTATTGGGAAATAGAAAATTAATGGGAGCAACAAACCCTAAAGATGCTGAAGAAAATACGATAAGAAAATTGTACGGATTATCTATAGACAAAAACTCAGTACATGGATCAGATTCAGTCGAAAACGCTAAACAAGAAATCAAATTTTTTTTTAAAGACTAATTATTCTGAAAGATTTTGATTATAGCTTCTGGAAAAGCTTGATGCTCTAATCTTAGTGCCTTTTGTTTTAAAATTGTCTCATTATCCTCCGGATTAATAAAAAAAGTTTTTTGAGTAATAACATTACCACTATCCAATTTTTCATTAACATAATGTACTGTGCAGCCAGTTTTTTTTTCTTTATTTTTGATTATTCTTGAAAAGGTATTTAAACCTTTAAATTTTGGCAATAGCGAAGGATGTATATTAATTATTCTCTTCTTATATCTTTTTAAAAAATTCTTAGAAATAATCTTCATATAGCCAGCCAAACAAATTAAAGAGATTTTATTTTTTTTTAATATTTGAAGTATTTGATTTTCATAATTTCTTAATTTTGTATTTACAACTAAATACGGAATAGAATTTTTTTTTGCATAATTAATACCATAAGCATTTCTATTATTGCTAATTACTAATTTAATGTGTATCGGAAAATTATAATCTCTTGACTTATGAATTAAATTTTTTAAATTAGAACCTTGTCCAGATATAAAAACACAAGTATTTTTTTTTACCATTTTAAAAAATTTGAAAACTTAACTTTATTTTTATTTTTTGATACAAAACCTATTTCATAAGGCATATACTGTTTTGAAAAAAATTTTTTTATTTTAACTACATTTTTTTTTGGAGTAATAATACAGAAACCAACACCGCAATTAAAAGTTTTCATCATTTCTTGATCAGAAATATTTTTAGATTTTAACCATTTGAATATTTTAGTTATCTTAATCTGAGAAAGATCAATGTTTAAAGATAAATTATTAGGTATAGATCTTAGTAAATTCTCGATTAACCCTCCACCTGTAATATGAGCAGCTGCAACTATAAGATTATTATTAGTTAATTTTAAAATTTCTTTAGAATAAATTTTAGTGGGTTTTAACAATTCTTTTTTTAAGATATTATTAATTTTATTTTTTTTTATAATAGATCTTACCAAAGAATATCCATTAGAGTGTATTCCATTTGATGGAATAGCTAAGACAATATCATTTTCTTTTACATTTTCTTTTCTTAAAATTTTTTTTTTTGAAACTATACCTACACTAAATCCTGCTAAATCAAATTTATCTTTTGAATATATTCCTGGCATTTCTGCAGTTTCACCACCAATAAGTTTGCAATCTGATAGTTCACACCCCTTGAAAATACCTTTTAAAATTTTTTTAGTTTTATTTAACTCTAACTTTCCAACTGCAATATAATCTAAAAAGAACAATGGTTTTGCTCCCTGAACAATTAAGTCATTTACACACATTGCAACTAAATCAATACCAATAGTATCAAATTTTTTAAATTTATTAGCTAAATCTATTTTAGTGCCAACTCCATCTGTGCAAGAAACTATTACGGGATCCTTGATCTTAATTTTACTTATATCGAATAAAGAACCAAAACCTCCTATAATTTCTTGATTAAAAGAATTGTTTGTTTTTTTGACATCTTTTTTTGATATGGTAGATATGTGCTTAACTAGCTTATTAGCTAATGAAATATTTACACCACTTTTTTTATAACTATTTTTTATTTTTTTCATTTATAAAAATGATACTTAGCTTTTAATGAAATTGTACAAATTAATATTAATTATTTTAATTGTTTTTTTCAAAACTGGAAATGTTTTATCCGAGGAAAATATATTTAATGTTAATAATATTGAAATTGAAAAAAAGGCAAAATTAAACAATTATAAGCTAGCCGAACTCGCCATAAAAAAGGGATTTAAGGAACTTGCTGAAAAAATATTGCTAGAAGAAGATATTAAGAAATTATCGTTATTAAAAATTTCTCAAATAAAAGAACTGGTATCATATTATCAAGTTGTGAATAAAATTGATGAAAATTATGGTCTTGAGATGATTAATTATAATATTTCCTTTGATAAGGATAAATTACATAATCTGTTCTATACAAAAGGAATTTCCTACTCAGATATCACAAACAAAGAATTATTTATTTTACCAATATTAAAAAAAAATAATAAAATATTTGTTTTTAATCAAAATTATTTCTATGACAATTGGAACACAATTTATAATAATGAATTAATAGAATTTATTCTTCCCTTAGAAAATATTGAAATTATTCAAAATGTAAATTCTAGTAAAAATAATTTACTGGATTTAGAGTTAAGTAATATATTTAAAGAGTATACAGAAAAAAACTTAGCTTTAGTTTTAATTGAACAAAATAATTTAAAAGAAGAAAAAATTTATTTTAAAACTAAGATTTTGGGAAAAAATATTGTTAAAAATATAGTTTTAAAAAAACTCAATTTAAATCAAGAACAATTCAATGAAAAAATAATTACTGAAATTAAAAGAGAGATAATTAACGTAGTTAAATCTCAGAATTTAATTGATATTAGAATACCTTCATTTTTAAATGCTCAACTTGATTTAAGTAAAAATAGTAGCTTAGTTGAGTTAAATCTAAGATTAAAAAAAATTGATTTAATTGAAAGTATTTATGTTCAAGAATTTAATAGTAAATCTGTTTATTTAAAAATTAAATATCTTGGAAAATTAGATAAGATTCTAAGACAACTTGAAAAAGAAAAAATTATTTTAAAATTAATAGGTGATCAATGGAGTATTAAAATCATATAATGAGTCAATTAGTCTTTAAATTTCCATTTAAAACAAAATATTATGAACAAGATTTTTATGTTTCAAGCAATAATTTTTCTGCTTATAAATTAATTGAACGCTGGCCAAACTGGCCAGGTAAATGGTTAAATGTTTTTGGAGCTGCTGGTTCTGGAAAAACACATTTATCTAAAATTCTTGAAAAAAAAATTGATAAAATAAAAGTATTAGATGCAAACCTAGTAAACAATACAGTTGTAGATGAGCTTAATAATTTAGATTGTTTGATTATTGATAATTATAAAAATAATATTAATGAAAAACTATTTTATTCAATTTTAAATCAATCAAAACAGTTAGAAAATTATATTGTAATAAATAGCATCCCTTCGTTAAAAGAATTAAATTTTGAACTTAAAGATTTACAATCTAGAACAAATAGTTTTGTATATATAGGTATAGAACTTCCAACTGATGATTTGTTGCAAGTAATTATTTCCAAGTCATTTTCTGATAAACAAATAAATCTGAATCCAAAGATATCCGATTACATTATTAAGAATGTAGAGCGATCTTATGAAAAAATGTTTAAATTTCTTAAAGATATAGATGAATTGTCGTTATCTACTGGAAAATCTATAAATATTAATCTAATAAAAAAAGTATTACACCAATGAATAAATATAGAACACATAACTGTTCAGAATTAAGCGAAACTGAAATTGATGAGATAGTATCTTTATCAGGCTGGCTTCATCGAAAAAGGGACCATGGAAATTTATTATTTACAGATCTAAGAGATAATTATGGAATTACACAGTGTGTCATTGAAAATAATAATAAATTTTTTCCAATATTGGAAAAATCAAAACCAGAGTCTGTTTTAAAAATAACTGGAAAAGTTGTTAAAAGAGCAAATGGAACAGAAAATTTTGATTTAAAAACAGGCAAGATTGAAATTTCAATTCAATCTATTGAAGTGCTGTCTAATGCAAAAGAATTACCTATTCCAGTTTTTGGAGAACAAGACTATCCTGAAGATATAAGACTCAAGTATAGGTTTTTGGATCTCAGAAGAGATGAAATGCATAAAAATATAATTTTAAGATCGAAAGTTATATCATTCATAAGATCAGAAATGTTAAAATTAGATTTTTTAGAGTATCAAACTCCAATCTTAACCTCTTCTAGCCCAGAAGGAGCAAGAGATTTTTTAGTTCCAAGCAGATTGAATCCAGGAAAGTTTTATGCTTTACCACAGGCTCCTCAACAATTTAAGCAATTAATTATGATATCTGGTTTCGATAAATATTTTCAAATTGCGCCGTGTTTTAGGGATGAGGATGCAAGAGCAGATAGAAGTCCCGGTGAGTTTTATCAATTAGATTTAGAAATGTCTTTTGTCGAACAAGAAGATGTTTTTCAGGTAGTTGAAAAGTTAATGATTAATTTATTTAAAGAATTTTCTTCTAAAAAAATTTTAAATGAAAAATTTCCAAGAATACCTTATCAAGAAGCGATGCAAAAGTATGGAACTGATAAACCTGATTTAAGAAACCCATTGATTATTGAAGACATAACCAATGTTTTTACTAGAGAAGATGTTAAATTTGATATTTTCAAAAAATTAGTTAAATCAGGCTCCAATGTTAGAGCAATAATTACAAAAGACACTAAAGATAAACCTAGAAGTTTTTTTGACAGCATTGATAAATGGGCAAAAGATCAAGGTGCATCTGGTTTAGCTTATTTTACTATTGAAAAGGACAAAGAGCTTAAAGGAAAAGGACCAGTTGGAAAATTTTTCAGCATAGATTCCATAAAAGAAATAATGAAGATTTGTAACGCTGAAGTAGGTGACAGTATTTTTTTAGCTTGTGGAAAAGATAAAGAGATAGGAAAAATTCTTTCACTAGCTAGAGATAAAATTGCAAAAGATTTAAATATAATTGATGAAAACCAATTTGCCTTTTGTTGGATCATTGATTATCCAATGTTTGAGTTTGATGAGAATATTAAAAAAGTAATATTTAGCCACAATCCTTTTTCAATGCCTCAAGGGAATATAAAAGAATTGAATTTTGATAAACCTTTAGAAATTAAAGCATATCAGTATGATATTGTTTGTAACGGAATTGAATTATCGTCTGGTGCCATTAGAAATCATATACCAGAATTGATGTATAAATTATTCTCAATCGCTGGTTACAATGAAAAAGAAGTAAATAAAAAATTCAGTGGTATGATAAATGCATTAAGTTATGGGGCGCCACCACATGGCGGTATAGCTCCTGGTGTAGATAGAATTATAATGTTGTTAGCAGGTAAAGAAAATATTAGAGAAGTCACTCTATTTCCGATGAACCAAAATGCTCAAGATTTAATGATGCAAGCTCCATCAGAAGTTGATGAAAAGCAGTTAAAGGAATTAGGAATAAAAAAAGATGTTAAAAAGAATTAATTTTTAGTTTTAAGATCAATTCTAACATCGGAAAGATCAACTAACTTTTCTTCGTAATTACTCCTTACAAATCCTTTTGAAGTAATGTTCTTAACAATTTTAAGAAATTTGTCGTCTCCATTTTCTATATCAATATTTTTGGAGCTAGCTATTGAAGGTGTGTGAGCTAAATCCTCTTTACCTAAGTATGAAATAGCTAATTCCCTAAAAACATAGTCTAAAATTGAGGATGCGCTTAAAATTCTATCATTGCCTGCAACATTACCTGATGGCTCAAATTTAGTATCAATAAATGCATCTACGTACTCTTCCAGAGGTACTCCGTATTGTAAGCCAAGGGAAATAGCTATAGCAAAATTATTCATCATTGCTTTAACTAGCTCTCCTTCTTTATTTGTATCAATAAAAATTTCACCAATTTTACCATCGTCATATTCACCTGTGTGAAGATAAACTTTATGGTCTCCTATTTGTGCTTTCTGAATATAACCTTTTCTTCTATCAGGCATTTTAAAACGTGCATGATTTTTAATTTTAAGACTATTTACATTTTCATTTTTTTCATTTTTATTTGCACTTACAATCTTATTTGTTATGCTATCAGGAATAGATCTTTCCACCTTTGTACTTTTTGTTTTTTCATTCTTATTATCACCAACTTTTTTTGTTTTTCGGTTGTTTAGTTTTACATCAATAACCTCAACATCACCGTCAGTTCTCTTATCTATTTTAGATAATTCTGATTCGTTTAGATCATCCAGAGTATGGACCGTTTTAAAAGTACAGGTATAGTATGTTTCTACAATGAATTTTTTCATAATTAAATGGAATCTCTTATAATTAAGATATATATATCAATTCTGAGATGTGTCTATTTTATAATAATACACTTGTGAATTGTGTGGATTTAAAATTTCAAAAATGAGTTTAAAAGTTATTTTTACCTGGTGGAACAACCAAACGTTTGGGACTTTTCTTGCAACATTGTTTTCTGGTACTTATGTTGGCAAAGATGAATTAGGTAATAAATATTATAAAAATAAAAAAAATAAAAGATGGGTTATATATTCAGGTAATATAGAAGCTACAAAAATAACTTCTGATTGGTACCTGTGGATGCATCATACAATAGACAAAATTCCAGAGGATAAAGACAAAAAAAAATACTCTTGGCAAAAAAAACATACAGAAAATCAAACCGGAACAAAATATAGCTACAAGCCGACCAAAATTAAAAAAAATGATATTAAAAAAAAATATGAAACTTGGAAATAAATTTAATTTTTTTTTCATTTTATTTCTAATTTCATACAATGTTTCTTTGTTCGCAGAGGATAAAATTACTAGCACACCGCTAATCAATTTAAACGAAATCAAGCCTAGTTTTGAGGAGTTAAATGAGGAAAATGATAATTTAATAACTTATGGAAAGTTAAAAAAAAAAGTGAAACCAAATAATAATCTCAGTACTTCACACGCTATACTTATTGGATTAGATAAAATTACAGCAAAATCATCTGAACTTAAAATTAACTTAAATGAAGTAAAAAAATTTGGACCCTTAGAGATTAAAATTCTAAAATGTGGAAAAGTAAATGTAAATAATAAAACTGATGATGTCGCTTATATGCAAGTGAAAGATTTAACAAAAAGTGAAAATGAAAAAGTTTTTATATTTAATGGATGGACTTTCTCATCAAATCCTAACCTTACGCCATTTGATCACGCTATATATGATTTACAATTATTAAATTGTTTTAATGTTTAATAAAACTTTTCTTTTCCCAGCCAGTTAGTATCGAAATCAGATTCAATAAATTTCTTGTGATTTAATATTTTTTTATGCAAATCAATTGTAGTAGAAATTCCTTCTAATACAAATTCATCTAATGATCTCAAAGTTCTTTGAATAGCTTCTGTTCTATTTCTTCCCTTACAAATAACTTTTGCAATTAAACTGTCATAATAAGGTGTTATCTTACATCCTTGAAAAATAGATCCATCAACACGTGTTCTGAAACCAGACGGTTGATGACAAACAGTGATTATACCTGGGCTTGGTTGAAAATCTAAGGCAGGATTTTCAGCATTTATTCTACATTCAATCGAGTGTCCTCTAGGCATTATGTCACTTTGGTTTAAAGCTGTATTTCCAGTGAAAGCTATCCATAATTGCTCTTTAACTATATCAATACCGGTTTGAACTTCTGTTACAGGATGCTCTACCTGAACTCTTGTGTTCATTTCTAAAAAATAAAATTTACCATTTTCATAAATAAACTCCACTGTACCAGCACCTTCATAATTAATTTGTTCAACCATTTTAACTGTTTTATCCAAAAGATCTTTCCTTTGTTCCTCTGTAAGAACAGGACTAGGAGTTTCTTCTATTAATTTTTGATGTCTTCTTTGAACAGAACAATCTCTTTCACCTAAATGGACTGTTTTATTTTTCCCTGATAAAATTTGAACTTCAATATGTCTTGGATGTTTAAAATATTTTTCAATGTACAACTCATCATTCCCAAAAAATTTTTTAGCTTCCATTTTTGCTGTTAAAAATAAGTTTTCTAATTGATTTTCTTCTTCAACTATTTTCATTCCTTTTCCGCCTCCGCCTCCAGCAGCCTTAATTAGTACCGGATAACCGATTTCTTTACATATCGATTTTGCTTCACTAAAAGATTTTACTCCATCCTCAGACCCTTCAATTATCGGCAGTCCAAATTTTTTTGCTATTTTTTTTGCTTGAATTTTGTCTCCCATCTTTGAAATTATATCTGAACTTGGTCCAATAAATTTAATTCCATGTTTGTTTACAATCTCAGAAAACTTTGCATTTTCAGATAAAAATCCATAACCAGGATGTATTGCTTCTGCACCAGTTAAATCAACAGCAGACATAATTGACGAAATATTTAAATAACTATTTTGAGGTTGATGTGAACCAATACAAACACTCTCGTCTGCCAATCTTACATGCATAGAATCAGCATCAACATCAGAGTGAACAGCTACAGTTTGAATGCCCCATTCTTTGCAAGCTCTAATAACTCTAACAGCTATTTCACCTCTATTAGCTATTAATACTTTTTTGAACATTATTTAATTATTTGAGAAGTATCAATGTTTGACCAAATTCTACTGGCTGACCATCCTCTACTAGAACTTTTTTTATTTCACCATCAGATGTTGAAGGTACATGATTCATTGTTTTCATTGCCTCAACAATCATAACTGTTTGTCCTTTTTTAATTTTATCTCCGATTTCCACAAATTTTTTTGCACCTGGTTCAGCAGACAAGTAAGCTGTTCCAATAATAGGTGACTTAACTCTTATTCCATCACTTTCATCTGAAGAATTTAAAACAGCTTTATTTTGGGAGACAACAGCACTTGTTTTAGATTGTTCAATACCTCTAGCAGCTTTTGAAACTTTTATTCTAGTTTGACCTTCTTGATATTCCAGTTCAGTTAGACTAAATTCTTTTAAGTTATCTACAAGTTCTTTAATTAATTTTTTATCAATTTTCATTTTTCTAAATATTTTTTCATTGATTTTAAAGCCATTATATAACCATCAGCTCCAAAACCGCAAATAACTCCTTTAGCTACTTTACTAATTAAAGATTTGTGTCTGAAATCTTCTCTATTATAAATATTACTTATATGCAATTCAATAATTGGAATTTTAAGAATTTTCAAAGCATCATGTATGGATACTGAGGTGTGTGTGTAACCACCCGCATTAATAATTAAACCGTGTTGTGTATTTCTTGAATTTTGAATTTTTTCTACTAGTTCACCTTCAATATTGGACTGAAATAAAGAGAGATTTACATTATTTTTGCTAGCGAATTCTTTGCAATTTTTTTCTATGTCTTCTAACGTAAAGCTTCCGTATTGATTTTTCTCTCTTTCACCTAAAAGGTTGAGATTTGGTCCATTAAGAATTATAATTTTATTCATTACTATCTATTAATATTACTGATTAGCTGAATTATGGCAAAAATACAATTAAATGGAAAAAAAATTTCAATAAAATCTAATTTTTCAATATTAGATCTACTAAAAAAATATAAATTATCTAATAAAAAAATTGCAATTGAGTATAACGGCACAATAATTTCAAAAATTAGTTATAAAAAAAAGTATTTGAAAAATGACGATAAATTAGAAATTGTTCATTTTATTGGAGGTGGTTAAATTGAAAAAAGATATTTTAAAAATTGCAAATAAAAGTCTTAAATCCAGACTAATTATAGGTACAGGTAAATACAGGAACTTCTTAGAAACCGCTAAAGCGATTAAAGCATCAGGCGCAGACATGGTTACTGTTGCGGTTAGACGAGTAAATATTACAGATAAAAGAAAACCATTATTAACTGACTACTTAAATCCAAAAAAAATAATCTTATTACCTAACACCGCAGGATGTTTTAACTCAGAAGATGCCCTTAGAACTTTAAGATTAGCTAGAGAAATGGGAGGTTGGAAATTAGTTAAATTAGAGGTGCTTGGAGATAAAAAAACTTTATACCCAAATATGATCGAGACTATTAAATCAACAAGAACTCTCGTTAAAGAAGGATTTAAGGTGATGGTTTATTGCACAGACGATCCCTTGTTAGCAAAAGAATTAGAGAACAGCGGCGCTTCCGCCATAATGCCATTAGCTTCACCGATTGGATCAGGTTTAGGATTGCAAAATAAAATTAATATTTCTCTAATAATTAAACAATCAAAAGTTCCTGTTATTGTAGATGCTGGCATTGGGACTGCATCTGACGCCACAATTGCGATGGAGTTAGGTTGTGATGGTGTTTTGATAAATAGTGCAATAGCTAATGCTAAAAAACCAGTTTTAATGGCTACAGCTTTTAAAGATGCGGTTATATCAGGTCGTAATTCTTTTTTAGCAGGTAGAATGAAAAAAAAATATTTTGCATCACCAAGCTCACCAGTTAAAGGATTAATTTAAACTTTCTTTTTTCTCCTAATCCACAAGGTTCTTGGTGTCTTTTTTGTCTTTTGTTTTTTGAGATCTTTTTTCACTTTCTTTATTTCTTTTATTTCTTTTTTTTCTTTTTTCTGCCCTTTTTTAATTTTTTTAATTTCTAATATATTTTCGATATGTTCAATTGTACTTATAAGTTTTTTAGATTTATTTAATAATTCAATTTTATATTCAGGAATAACTAATTTTCCATCTGATAATAAATCAATCTTAAATAAATATTTTTTTTGAAAATATTTTATTTCTTCTAATAAATTCTTTTCAATAAAAAGTTTTACTTTTTCCGGAACAAACGATCTAATTATTTTAACTTTATCTGTAAAAGCCAAATGTTGAATTTTTTTCAAAATTTTTTGTGAAAATGATCCAAGTGAAAGTTGTGTTTCCCATCTAATCGAACCTTCACGCAATCTTTGACGAGTCATCTCAAGTAAGCCAAAGTTACTAATTCTCCCTAATTGAATTCTTGCCCTATCTTTTCTAATACTTTCTCTTAATTTCTTTTCTACTGTACGTCTGTTGTAAAAGTTCATCATATCAATAAAATCAATTACTATTAAACCTGATAAATCTCTCAATTTTATTTGATGAGCTATTGCCTCTGCTGCTTCTAAATTCGTATTTAGAGCTGTCTTTTCTATATTGATTTGTTTTGTTGACTGTCCAGAATTTATATCAATAGCGACTAGCGCTTCAGTAGGATTTATAACTAAATAGCCTCCTGATTTAAGTTTAACAACTGGTTCAAAAATATTATTTAATTCTTTTTCAATATTTGCATCATGAAAGAGAGGTATTTTTCCTCGATATTTTTTAATATTTTTTACATTTTTAGGCGTTAGTTCTTTCATAAATTTCTTAGCTTTTTGGTATGCTTCGTTTCCGTCAATGTAGACATATTTCGTATCATTATCGTAAGTGTCTCTTAAGGTTCTCTTGATAATATCACCTTCTTCATAAACTAAAGATGGAGCGTTAGAGTCTAATGCTTTACTTTTTATTTCTTCCCAAGTTTTAATTGTGCTTTGAAAATCTTTTTCTATTTCATTTTTAGTTTTATTGGCACCAGCGGTTCTTACAATTACACCCATGCTTTTTGGAATTTCAATTTCATTTAAAATTGATCTAATCTTATGTCGATCTGATGAGTTAAAAATTTTTCTTGAAATACCTCCACCTTTAGATGTGTTAGGCATTAAAACCATAAATTTTCCTGCAAGAGAGATAAAAGAAGTAAGCGCTGCACCCTTTTGACCTCTCTCTTCTTTGATGACTTGAATTAATATAACTTGGCCTGGTTTTATTACTTCTTGAATTTTATATCGCTTAATTCCATATGATGACTTTACTTCTTCGCGATGTTCCTTTTTTTTTATTTCATCATTTTTAACATTACTATCATTATTAATCTCTTCATTTTTTTCATTGATACTATCAGAGGAACCTACGTGATTGCTATCTTGGGGAACTTCTAAATTTTCATTTTTTAGATCTTCTCTAATTTTTTCTTCAGCAACTTTTAGTTTTTCTTTGTCTTCAGAAGGTATTTGATAGTAATCAGATTGAATATCGTTAAATGCTAAAAAGCCATGTCTCTCTCTTCCATAATTAACAAATGCCGCTTGTAAAGATGGCTCAACTCTACTTATTGTTCCTAGATAAATATTATTTTTAAAATTTAAATTATTTTTGTCTTCAAATTCATATTCTTCAATTGAATTATTTGATTTGAGAACAATACGTGTTTCGTTAGGATGCGAAGCATCAATGTATAAACTTTTTTCCATGTTGATTGAATTCCTTTTAATTTTATGAAATCTGTGAATTTTAAATTTGTCATATGCCTGTTTTATATGATTTTATGAGTAAATACACTTATTTAAATTTTTATGCCTCAAGAAAGTCAAATTTATTATTAATAAAATGGTTAAATGCTAAAATTTCTTAATTTTTCAATAAAATTTGTAATCATATCTTTAATTGTTGTGCTGCTTTTTATGCTATCTACGTTATGGTATTTTTCAATAGGATTGCCTGATTATAAAAAACTATCAAATTATCAGCCTCCAATTTCTAGCAGAGTATACTCACAAGATGGAAAGCTTATTGCAGAGTATGCATTACAAAAAAGATTATTTGTTCCCTTCGAATCTATTCCTGAAATAATTATAAACTCCTTTCTTTCAGCAGAGGATAAAAATTTTTTTAATCATCCAGGAGTTGATGCTAAAGGAATTTTAAGAGCATTTATTAAAAATTTAAGAAATATGACTCAAAATAAAAGATTAGAGGGAGCCTCTACAATTACACAGCAAGTTGCAAAAAACTTTCTTTTAACAAACGAAGTTTCATTTAAAAGAAAAATCAAAGAAGCTATTTTGGCTTTTAGAATAGAACGAGCGTACTCCAAAAAAAGAATTTTAGAGCTATATCTAAATCAAATTTACTTAGGTCAAGGAACTTATGGAATAGCAGCAGCTAGCTTAGAATATTTTGATAAATCAATAAAAGA
>MDSY01146226.1_pt1 | contig 13643 bp, 18 predicted proteins | sample 811131 | NCBI WGS metagenome assembly MDSY01 (sample SAMN05326643, study PRJNA326480) | marine metagenome | isolation source: seawater | place: Atlantic Ocean: South West | collected 2010
AGTTTACGCAATTTTGTCAAATCTGGTTTTCTCCTTTTGGCACTTCCTGGCAAGCCTTTTATTATATTCCATTTTACATTCTTTATGTTGATTGATCTAGCAATAATATTAGCGGCGTCTAAAATTTTTATTTCTTCATCTGATCCAATATTAACAACTTCTTTCTGGACATCTTTTATTTTCAACATGGCATCCACAGCGTCTTGAACATAACAAAAACAACGTGTCTCGTCAGCACCGATAAGGTCAAAATTTTTATCATGTAACTTGTCTACTATGTCTCTTATGAAATGTCCTTTGCCACTATGTTCGCTGAACACATTAAAAAATCTTAAGATTAAATAATTTATATTTGAATTTACCAAATAGTTTTCGCCAATCATTTTTCCTAAGCGATAGCTCCATCTAGGGTTATGTAAATTTGTAAGTGTTAAATTTTTTTCTTCGTTGGTTGGAAAGTTTTTAGTGTCAGCAATTATTTCACTTGATGACGCATATATTAATTTACAATTGTTATTTTGTTTTACATAATCAAAGACAGCTAAATCTGCTTCTATATTATTTTCTATTAGTCTATTAGGTATGTCATAAAAATATTTTGTTCCGTTAATGTTACCCATGTGGAAAATGTAATCAAACTGGTTTGGTTGCGTAGAAACATATTCTTGAATTGGCACTTGAATAAAAGTGTTACAACTAGGAGGTTTGTCAAATCTAAAACCGCTGTCAACAGCAAAAACAACATGTCCTTCTTTGGACAACTGCTTACATAATTCTGTACCAATAAGTCCACAAGCACCTGTGACTAAAACTTTTTTAGTGATCATTTGAATGTGCTTACTTGTGCTGTATGAAATGCAACGTTACTGGCGTTTACAGCAAAGTGTAATTCATACCCTGTGAATTTCCATACGTCACCAGCCTTCCACTGTACGATGCTTTTATTTTCGAATCCTACGTAATGTCCAAATATCCAATCTTCCAAAAATATTAGATATCGAAAACAATCATCTAGTTCTATTTGATGTTCTTGTCGCAGTGTGTAAAAAGTGTCTTTATGAGTAGGCAATATTACATCAGGCAAAATATTAGTCCAACTAACTGAAGATTTAGGAGCGTCCATGGCAAGTTTAAATTTTTCAGCACAAGGCAGTTCATTATTAAAACTTTGTAGTAAGTAATCTTTATTGTAATACTTCCTATCAAGATGATCAAAGTTTTTTGCTACAAAAGGAACTTGTCTAACATATGTGTGATCAGCAAGATCTTGTTTCCAAAAATTTTCAATATTTTTTACAAATTTAGGCATATGATTATATTTAAAAGGATGTGTCTGTCCTTTACAACCAAAACGGATAAGTCTATAAGTATTTTGAAATGGTAACTTGGTATACTGATCTTCCTAACTTAGCACAAAAACCATATGGGAGGGCATGGAGCATTCATGATAATGATACAATCAGTGCTAGAGATGAAGCAGTCAAAAAATTTATATCTAATCAATCAACTATATCTGATCAACAAATAAAAAGTGAATTTCTTAATTTATATAAACAATGGATGTTTGCTCCACATCCTAATATATCAGGATGGGAAGATTACAATGAATTATGTTTTACCCAAGGGACAACTGAGTCTTTTGCTCAGTTTTATCTAAGATTTCGAGAAAACAAACGACTAAGATTGGCCAAAGGAGAATATTTTTATTCTCAAATGATGAAGGGTCTTTGGTATAAAAATAATTTTGCTTGGCTTCATGAAGATGACATCAAAGCAAATGATGTATTATTAATAAGTGTACCGTTTTCAGACACTGGCGCAGTGCCAGACAATTTAGAAACTATACTAACAGAATGTGACAAAAATGGTGTGCCAGTAATGCTTGATCTTGCTTATATAAATTTGTCTATAAATCAAAAAATAAATCTATCTCATCCATGTATAGAATACGTAGTCTCATCACTTTCTAAAGTATTTCCAGTGGAACTGTATAGAATAGGAATTAGGATGCAGAGGAAAAAATTTGAAGATCAACTGTATGTGGTTAACGAAGCAGATTACAATTACGTAAACATCATGAGTGCTTTTGTAGGAACTGAACTTATGAAAAAATTTCCTGCAGATTATATTTTTAAAAAATATCATCCGAAACAAATTGATATGTGTAAAAAACTTGAAGTTGAGACATCACCATGTGTGTGTTTTGGAATAGATAAAAACAATCAATACCAAGTTTACAATCGCGGAACCAAAACAAATCGTCTATGTTTTTCACGCATATGGGACGGAAGAATTAAACTTTAATGGACAGTATAGTTTGTAGCCATAATGATTGGGATCCTTTAGAAGAGTGTTTTGTTGGAATAGCCACAAATGCACAGTTTCCAAAAATAGATAAAAGCACCCACGCTTTAGTTTTCTCAACAGAAAAATATGATGACATTAAGGATCTAGAAGGATCCATTGAACAAAGGATTATTGACGAAGCAAATGATGATTTGGATAATCTAGCTACCACTCTTACTAAATTAGGAGTAAAGGTAAGACGGCCAATGGCACTAGATCACAAGAAAAGTTTCAGCACGCCAGATTGGACTACCACAGGATATCAAACATACTCATGTAGGGATCTATTGTTGCCTTTGGATAATCTAATAATCGAGAGTGCTTCACCTCACAGAAGTAGGTTTTTTGAAACTACAAGTTATAGAAATTTTTTGTATGAAGTCATGCTTAATGGTAGCGAATGGATTTGTCCTCCTAGACCACAACTATTAGACAATTTGTATCAATTTGAAAACTTAGATGACCCAACTGTTCTCAATAAAGAAATTATTTTTGATGCCCCTAATGTTGTTAGATTAGGAAATGATCTATTATATCAAGTAAGTAACACAGGCACAATGCTTGGAGCTCAATGGCTTAAAAGTATTCTTGAGCCTCGGGGATACAGAATCCATGTAGCAGAAAAGTTCTATTCATTTGCTCATTTTGATAGCACAGTCATTCCATTGCGGCCTGGTTTGGTCTTATTCAACGGAGCAAGACTAAATCAAAATCACTATCCTGAACTATTTAAAAAATGGGACAAAATATTTTTATCTCCAGATAAAATTATTGATCAAACATCTTCACTGCCAAGAAACATTTCAACCACTTCTGCTTATATAGGATTGAATCTTTTAAGTGTAAATGAAAATTTAGTAATATGTGATGTAAATCAAACGCATCTGCGTAAAGTCTTAGAAAAACATAAAATAGAAACTATTGGCCTAGAAATGAGACATGCTAAGGTGTTGGCAGGAGGATTTCATTGTGTAACTTTAGATACTAAAAGAAAAGGTGAAAGACATAATTATTTTTAATGTTTATCAAACAAGAAACATCTAACTACATTAATAATTTATTTGACACTTATGTAGATCATAAACAATCTAGTGATACAAAACGGATGCACCCTAGTGTGGATGAATTTTCAGATGTTTTACAGGAGATTAACATTAGTAGAGAAGATGTATCCAAAATAAGGATAGAAGAAACTTCAAATACTTTCGCAGTTCCAATACATGCGGATTTGCCAAAAGGATCGACAACAACTTTACTTCCATTAAAATTTAAACCATCTGTGTGGACCATACTATTTCAATCTTTTTACGTGGGTAATAATGCTGGAGGATGTGACTATAGACCTTCTAATAAAAAATATTATGAGGATGATGAATTACACACAGACATAGAAAATATTACAAGCATAACTGAAAATGATTTTGACCAAGTACAGTATGAAAAATATTTGTCATATATGCCCAAAGAAGATTTGTATGGCCTTACAATATCTGCAAGTATTGAATGGCAAGAAAACAAAATAATTCAGTTTCCATCTAACCAATTACACAGTGGCAGTTGTTTTTTGGATAGTAAAAGATGGCTAAGAATTTTGTCTACTACTTCTTATTAAACATATTAAAAAAAATAAAGTCAGTCAAAACAATTAAAGTTAATATGCTCAGGCCACTTGGTAACTTGCCAATTAGTAGTATAGTCATGAACAAAAATACTAACATATTCCTTAATATGGCATTGATGTAAAGCCTAAAATATTGTTTAGGAACAGCATAATCTAACCAACTATTCATTTGTACCTTCATCAAAATATTTGTCAAATTTATTATCTTCGCCTGAATATTTTTCGTAATTCTCTAAAGGTTGTTTTTCTTCTGCTATATTTGGCCATATGTTGGAGTATTTTTCATTGAGTGCTTTCCATTTTCCATCTTCATCTAGGGAATCAGGGGTAATTGCTTCTTCTGGACATTCTGGCTCACAAACCCCACAGTCAATACATTCTTCAGGATTTATTACTAACATATTAGGACCTTCATAAAAACAATCAACAGGGCACACAGCAACACATGTGGTGTGTTTACACATAATACACTTGTCATTTACTACATATGTCACTTATCGTTCCCGTGTTGCTTCTTGATTTCTGTCCACTCACGTGTAGTTAGTTGAGAATCCAACACATTTAAATCAGCTTGTTTCATTGTGGGATAATAATCTTGTAGTTCTTTCATCTTGGATTTTTCAGATGTTTTTTTCTTTTTGGGATAAAACCATTTGTGAAACATCTGAAAAGTTGACCCACACATGGCAGTCAATCTCCACAGCAATGACTTGTGATTTTTTGACAATGTCCATAGATGTTTATTCACATTTTCGTTGACTTCTTCAATGTAGAATTCTTGAATGACTTTGTCTTTGTGTTCCACAGCCGCTGTCCATTTCATTGACATGTATGGTGAATACAATTTCTTATCTTCATCAGTAAGTCTGTCATACCAAGTTTTATCTCTTGAATCTACTGCTCTCATCATTGACTTGATGTCTAAGAAGTTGCCTGGCATATTTTATTATAACTTTTGTTTGACTGTGGAATCAAGTATTTTAAGTTTGGTAATTAGTTTTCTAAATTGATCAGGTAAAAGCATGTTAGGACCATCTGATGGTGCTGAGTTAGGATCATTATGGACTTCAAGAAATACTCCTGCTATGCCAAGAGCCACTGCAGATGTACATATAGGATCAACAAATGCTCTGTCACCTCCGGAGGATTGCCCCATACCTCCAGGTTGTTGTACAGCATGAGTGCCGTCCATTATTACTGGATACCATTCTCGCATGGCGTGTACTCCACGCATATCCACAACAAGATTATTATAACCAAAAGTAGTGCCTCGCTCTGTAATCATAAAATTTGTGTTAGGTGATTTATTTTTTATATTGTGTACTTCTGAATAGGAAAGAAATTGTCCTTTTTTTACATTGACCCATTTACCAGTTTGTCCAGCTGCTAAAATTAAATCTGTTTGTCTACACAAAAACGCAGGGATTTGGATGATATCAACAACTTGAGCGACTGTGTCAGCTTGATGATGTTCATGTATGTCTGTGATAGTAGGCACAGAAAAACTTTTTGATATTTTTTCAAGTATTTTTAGTCCTTGATCTATACCAACCCCTCTAGCAGATTTTATAGAAGATCGATTTGCTTTGTCGAAAGATGATTTATACACCCAACGGATCCCTACATCTTCACATATGCCAGCAATTATTTCAGCCATCATTATAGCATGTGATTCAGATTCTATCTGACAGGGACCAGCAATAACTTTCAGTGGGGCTTGGTTGTTAAAATTAAGCATGGAATAAACTATTTAAATTTACAATATCTGTGTTACGATTTATTTCTTTTATAAAGAAAGCACACTGTGGTTTGTCTTGTTCGGACAACGGCACGGTCAATAATTGATTATTTTTTATTCTTGGAAAATACCATTCGACTTCGTTATAGATATTAACCATTTTTATTTCAGCGTATTTTGGTAAAGGATCACTAATAGGATTAAAACAAAAAGCATGGAAAGAACGATCATTGAGAGATGTAATTGGAACAATTTCTAAATCTCCACAATCTGGATCACCTAATAATATGTGCCAATCCAATGGCATCTGAATTCTTTGATTGTCTATTTCTAAAACAGCAGCTGGAGAAGAAAATGATTCTAGGTATATTAATGGAATAAAATAAAAGTCAGGATTTTTTATATCATTATTGTCTAGTATAGAAAAACGCATATCATCGCTAACTTTGTTAGGGATCTTGTTTAACAAATAACATTTGTTTTCTAGTGTTAATATCTGCATATATTTTTATTATATGTTGATTTATTTCTGATAGTCAACCTTTGTCACAGTAAAAGGGTACTGCGCCTCACGATAAAATTTTTTACGTTCTGTAAGATGACGCTTAGAAAACTTTGCTGTAGAACATATGTCCCATACTTGGACAAAATCTTTGTCCTGTGCTTTACGTATGCCTCTTCCTATTGATTGTATCACTCTGACAAACGACTTTCCTGGCTCTATTAAAACAAGATTGAAGATACGTGGCAAGTTTATTCCCACAGCTGCCACGCCATATGTGGCCACAATAACTTTGTCATCTGATATTCTGACTTCATCATAATGTTCTTTTCTTTCATCTGCTTTAGTGGCGCCTCTTACAAACACAGACTCTGGAATAACTTCTGTCAAAAGTTCTCCTGATTTTACTCTATCAACTAATACTAAAGTATTTCCAGTTTGTCGCATCTGTTCAACCATTCTACCAATATAATCTATTCTAGCCTGTTTAGTCACAAGATGTGTTTGTTCTTCTCGATAATTTTTATAGTCTACATAATCCCACATCTGTAGGATTTCAATTTGACATTTAGCCAACAGTCCTTTGGCCTGTAGTTCGGCGGCCGATACTCTGTTTATTACGTCACCTAATGATACGTGTAACGATTTAAATTCATAGTCTGCTTTCGGAACGGTTCCTGTGAGTCCCCAGCGGATTGGCACATAGCCATACACGTTTGTCAGTAATCTTCTCAGCACATCTGCTTTGGCTTGATGTACTTCGTCAACAATTACACAGACTACATCACGCTTGAATTCTTCAATAAGATCATCCTCAGCGTTTTGTCTTTTCTTCTCAAGTATATTGAGTGACTGCCATGTACAAATTGTGTGTGTTCTGCCTGGCTCTTTCCTATCACCAAAATATACCCCAACATCTAGCCCCATGTTAACATAGTCTTCTTCTGTCTGTGTGACTAATGATTTGTTTGGCACAATTATGATTGATCTACCATATGGTTCAATCAGTTTTGATAATGCCGCTGTTATGATTGTTTTTCCAGCTGCTGTAGCCACTTCTTGTAGACACTGTGGATTATTAATAAAGTTATTAATTACTTCAACTTGATGATCACGCAAAATGATTGGTTGTCCCTCCATTGTGTGTCCTTGAGGCCATGTTACATCCGAAAATGTATCTTCTACCACTGGATCAAATTGTAGATCAAATGATTGTCTTCTGTCATCAAGATCAAATGTATAATTATTTTCTTCAAGTATAGGAACAATTTCTTCTAACAAATTAACGTAAGTAAGACCACCTTGTGTAAAGAAGGACACTGTACCATCCCATCTTCCTAGTTTCACAGCAGGCATAAATCTTGCTCCTGGTATTTCATATTTAAATTTATTGGTTAGTTTACGCCTAGTTACCAGATCAAGCCCATCTAGTTTTACGTTCACTTCATCTTTTATTATGATATTGCAATGAGGCATGTTTAAATATAATATAACATACTAAACATGAATTTACAACTTAGATAAATGAAACTAACAATTGCGTCTATACCTTGGAGTGACACAGAATCTCCTTTATTAGCGCCAGCACTATTAAAATCAATGTGTATGAGCAAAGGCATAAACACTACCGCTATAGATCTTAATCAAGAAGTGCTGAATTTTGTTAAGACAAAATTACCAAATAGATATTATGAAATACAATCAGCACTGATACAAAATCACAATAAATGTAATCCTGATGAAGTAAAGATAATAATTGAATTTATGGCACAGAGGATTTTACAATACAATCCTACACATATAGCTCTATCGCTTTTAACGTATGCTAGTCAATTTATTTGTGAATGGCTTTGTTTTTATTTTAGAAGACATCATCCAAACATTAAACTTATTATAGGTGGTCCTGGAGTGTTTAACACACTAGGTACTGAAATGGGATTTGGCGATAGATTACTTGCACAAAAACAAATCGATTATTATATTAAAGGAGATGGTGATGAAACACTGCCTGAGATAGTACTTAAAAATCCTGTTACTTTACCAGGAGTCAATAACATAGATTGGGAACAACTAGATAGTTTGAATGATAAACCATATCCTATGTACGATGATTACGACTGGAGTGTGTACCAAAATCAAAGTATTGGAATAGTTGGCTCAAGGGGTTGTGTGCGTAAGTGTTCTTTCTGCGATATTCATCAGCATTGGAAAAAATTTCAATGGCGCACTGCTGAAGACATATTTGCCGAACTAGTATATCAAAATAAATCCACAGGTGTAACAAAGTTTAAGTTTCAAGATTCTTTAATAAATGGTAATCAAAATGAATTTATGAAACTTATGAGATTGTTAAGTGAATATAATGAACAAAACAAAGATGCCAAAATAGAATGGTCAAGTTTTTTTATTTTTAGGCCTGAAAGGCAAATGACAGAAAGAGACTGGGAACTAATCAGTCATAGCGGAACTTTTTTAATTGTGGGTGTTGAATCATTGGTAGAAGATGTAAGGATGCACATGCGTAAAAAATTTACTAATAAAGACTTAGACTATTGTTTGAGAATGTGCCAAAAATTTAATATATCAGTTGGTATGATGTTAATTGTTGGGTATGTAACAGACAATGAAGATACAAATTTAGAAACTATTCAATGGTTTGAAAAGAACAAAAAATACGCTGGTAATCCTATAAAATATGTTACATTTGGAGGAGGACTAGGAATACTACCTGGTACTGAAATTTTTAGAAGGCGTGATGAATTTAACATTATTCTAAATGACGTGAATTTTGATCATCAATGGCAAACAAAGGACGGAACTAATACACATGATATTCGAATGAGATGGATGCGTCAACAACAATCTGCTTGTATTAAAGCAGGATTCAATGACAAAGGCAGAGTTGATAATCATTTATTAATGGAAATGGAAATGAAGTGACAAAAGTTTGCTTTAGCATTTACAGTAGCAATTATCACGGATCTATGTCTGCTAAATTTGTTGCTAATAAAAAGATACTGCAGACTGTAAAAAAATTTAGTGCGGGTATAAACAATGTATCAATTGACGTTGAGTTACCAACAACAATTAATATTATTACTGACGGTAAAGACAACAACAATGACACGTTGTTAGATGACAAGGGTAACGTGATTAAGGATAAATTTTTAAGGATTGATGAGATATCTATAGATAAAAAACCAATAGACACAAACGCACTTTACAAGATTATTAAAATCCATACTGTAGAAAAACAATTGATATATTCGAATTATGTGGGATTCAACGGCGTCACTTCGATTAATCTAGAGTATTCAGATAGCCTGATTGCTCATTTACAGATTAATAGTTTACTTGGTTAATTGTGTTAGGATTTTTTTCCAAAACTGCTGAGCCCATTTAGACTCAGCAGTATAAATTATTTTTTTAACGTTTGATATTCTTATTAAACGTAATTTAGACAGCAATTGCTTCTGATTGTTCTTCAATTACAGTTTCCTCAGCAACAGGAGTTTGTGCTTGGATTTCTGCTGTAATTGCCTTAGAAGTTTTTGTAGCGATACCTGTAAATCTCATCACAGTACCATCTTCTAATATTTTAAAGGAACCAGCAGTTTTAGATACTCCTTGTTCGTCTAACTTTTTAACCACTCCGTTTATTGTTCCTTCGTGGGTTGTTTTGCCTTCAATAAACATGTAAGTTCCTGAATTTCCTTTGTATGTTGTACCTTCATGGCAAAGTGTTGACTTTATTTGTTCTAAGACTAATTGTGCGTTTGTCATTGTTGTTACCTCTTAATTTATTTTATATTTTTATTATATGGTATTATACCAAATTAGTCAACCAATAAAAAAGTGTTATTTTTTGCGAGATTTATTATGAATGTTTTCTTTTAGAAAGTCCAATAACCATGGATTGTCTTTGAATACACCCATTAACCAATTGGTCATGGAGTTAACTGCTTGTTCTTCATCTTCACTGTCATACAAAGGACCGCCTTCTGCGTTCAATGAAGAATGATACACAATGGCGTGAATTATTTCATGCACTAATGTGTTAGCTAGATCTTGGCCCTGTGCTTCTTCTTGGATTTCAATTTTGTTTTGACGAACAATGTATTGTCCCCAATAGTCAGAATTATTTTTTACAAATGAAACTTTGACTCTTTGTAGATCAACATCTTTCCATCCTATTTTAATTTTATCAGGCAGTTTCATTTTTTGTATTTATATGCGTATTTAATTCATTGTATTGCCATGTGGAACAGTTGTCAAGATTCAAGAAATCACCTGGTATTTCGCAGTCAACAAAAATCCATTGTATCGTTGGATTATTGATCATTAATTTGTAAATTTCTTTTGCCCAAACTGTCTGATCAACATTTTCAGTGCTTGATTTATAAGCATTGGTGTCTTTGTATACATTATTATTAGGCCCATTTAATCTACAGTCGAACCCTAAGCAGATTAACTTTTTATGGCCATCATGAATCGCAACATGCATAGCAGTTCCGCCTGCTCCAAGATATTGATTATGGGGAATCAAATGACTGGCACCTTGATACTTCAACATGTTACTTCTATTTGTGTAAACAATGCCTTTTTGGGGATAGTCATTTGCTATCACTTCTTGATACATAGGGGCATCAATGACAACTAAAAAATTTGGATCATAATCTCTATATAAAGCATTACAACCATATGTGTCATTAGGAAGGCATGTGAGATCAAAGCCTTGTCTTGATTCGCCATTACCTATGATATAAGCATCCTTATCTTTAGTATCATTAAAGACAGTCCGTGGCATCCACTTTTTATCAAAGTATTTCTTACCTTGTCTAATGGTTATTGAGTCAATTATTTCTTCGCCTTGATAGTTGGATAGCACCATTATAGTTTTTTTAAACAATTTTCTGCAGATGATACATCTAAATCACGTTCATCTACAACCATGTCTACTATCTTTCCTTTTTTTATGATTGCGGCAAATCGTTTTGATCTTTTTCCTAAGATACCCATGTCTGTCAGTAGTCCTAGTTGCTCAGCAATTTCTCCAAAAGGATCAGACGCCATTGTAATTTTTGATCCTTCGAAATTTACAAAGTCAGCAAATGCACTCATGACATGTGGATCATTCACACTCATACAAATAATTTCTTGAATGCCTTTTTTGTAAAAACTATTTTCATTTTTTACAAATCCTGGTAAATGCTTTTCTGTACAGGTAGGAGTAAATGCCCCGGGAATCCCAATTAATATAACATTTCTATCTTCTATGTATTGATCAAGATTAATACTTTCGATTTCGTCATTTGTTTGATTGACTAAATGTATTTCACCTGAAGGAACTTGTTTAGAATCATACTGTTCAAAATCAAAAAGTGACATTATGTTTGCTCCTGTGTAGTGTGTTTAGTATAGTTTAAAAGCCATGGTTTAACAACTAAATTATAGAATTGTTGATGACCATCATCAGTAGGATGATGTCCTTTATCATTGGTATTATCGTGACACCAATCCATAATTCCTCCTGTTTCTGTGTACTTATTTTTCCAAAACCATACTTGATTCCAATCAATGTAATCTAACCAGGAGTTGTGTTTTAAAAAATTTTTCCATCTTTTTTGGTTATAATTTTTCGTTGTCTGAAACTTTTTCTCAAATTCAATAAATGACATTGGTGTAAAAGTATCAAATGAAAAGAAATTTATAAATTTTTTTCCGTGTATTTTTAACAAAGACTGTACTAACAATAATTGTTCTAGTGTTTTCCTCCAACAATCTTCAACTTGGAAATATTTTTTATAAATTGGTTCCCATAATTTTATAGAATCTTTGTTATTTCGATAACCCCTTAGTCCATTTGACATTAACCAAAGATTTTGGTCAATCATAGCAATTTGATTATTTGTTTGTTTATAATAGTTGATAGTCTCTTTGTCCTGTAGTTGAATATCATATCTTGATGTGTCAGTCCAATTTATAATTACAATATTGTATGATTTAAAATTTGATAACACAGCATTACAAATACTACTATTACCCGCACCTGGAATGGCTTTAATGTCTACACTATTAAAGTCTTGGGCAACGTGTTTAGCGTATGTTATGGTTTTGTCATATACGCCAGAATTTGAAACAAAACTGTCTCCTACTATTAATATTTTTTCATTCACTGCCAATTTTCTTTTACTAATGGATCACGTTCAACTTCAGCAGGATTAGGCTTACCATGAAACACAGCAACACAACAATCTTCAGGCAAATTGTGTTTTCGATCAGTGTATGGTTGTTTAACAAATAAATCGTTTGGCGATCTTCTTTTTTCACCTGGTTCCAATCCTATTTCCCATTTATATGACATAATCCAATTCCTTGGCCAAATTGGGCCTTCTCTATATTTGGCGGTCATGTAATCTTGATCGCCTCTATATTTAGAAATAACTTTTTGAGAATTTTGTTTGAACTCATTCCATACATGCACTTCCTGGCCAGCATTGAATTTCATTACAGATGAATTACGGACATGATAGTTTGGTATCCGACATCGATTAAAGTCTTGAATTATTACAAACGCATCACCTTCGAAATCCCATAAATGATTGATGTTTCTAAATATCACAACATCTAAATCCATAAACAACACTCGGCCCTCCAAACCTATGTCATCTCTAAACATATGGATCTTATTCCACCATGTCGGATATATTGGATTAACAATTATTTGGTTTATTTCATCACGCCAATTTTTTTTTTGGTCTGTAATGACACTAAATTTAAAATCAGTGGCATGGCGTGATGCCATATTATATAACTTGTCAACATATTCGGTACCATACTTAGTGCCAGTGCATACACAAACAAAATTATTCATCTTGTTTCGAGATATAGTAGAATTAAGAAAATAGATGGAAAACCAAAAAACATTATTCCGAAGTATATTTTAGTCACCCATTTATCAAATGGGGTCTCAGCCTTTTCCACGGAATCCCTTGTTTTATTTCTTCTACTAACCATTCTGTATAACTTATCTCTTTTTGCCATTCAGTACGATCAGGTTTGGCGGGTAAGTTAATATTCCCTTTGATTGGATTGCCTACAGGATAGCATAAGGATGACTGATCAACGTATACTGGGATGCCTTTTAAAACAGCCTCTATTGCCGGATTTGAATTGAAATTTACAACAGCATAGGCATTAGTAAGAGCTGTATCGAAATCTACCTCATCATATCCTTTTATTTTTTTTGGTACACTTATAAGCACGTTGTTAGTTTTATTTTCAGCAAAGGACACAGGAAATCTTGGATGTGGTCGAAACCAAATTGGTCTATCTGTCTGTTCACGGATCCACTGTATCATCTCAGTTGCCCAATCAATTGTTCTTCCTTTATTCCATGCTAAACTTTTTTCATTTTGTCCACAGATAATAATATG
>MDSY01072639.1_pt1 | contig 13642 bp, 13 predicted proteins | sample 811131 | NCBI WGS metagenome assembly MDSY01 (sample SAMN05326643, study PRJNA326480) | marine metagenome | isolation source: seawater | place: Atlantic Ocean: South West | collected 2010
ATCTAATAATATTCAATAAATCATTAAGCTTTAATACTCTTTTTCCTCTTTTTCCCGCCCGAATCTTTCATTGTTTCCATCAACTCTTCTGGTACCAAATCTGTCTCCCCCTTTTCTTGCGCCTCCTCCATCAAAAGCTCAACTGCGGCCTTATCCGCCGCCAGACGTGCCGATTCTTCATCATCGGTATCGTCTTCTGTATCTTCCTCTTCTTCCGCATCGGTATCTTCTTCGGTGGAGATATCTTCGTCCGAATCTTCATCGGAATCGCTGCTTTCGTCTAGATCTACATTTTCATCATAAGGGTCCTCCGCCTTATCTACTGTAATTTTGTACGGCTCCTTTCCAGACTCCATCAGCTTCTTTATTTTACCCTCCGTTTCCTCATCTCTTTCAGTTGTGCCGCATATCTTCTCCAACATCTCAAGATTCTCCCCCTCAAACGTCTTGGGCAACTCCAAATCAAACTGAATGTACAAATCCCCGTACTCCTTTTTAGAATTAGAGACTTCTCGTGGTTCGTCGTCTTCTACGAGCCCGTCATCGTCATCATCTTCTCTTATTGGCATACCAGCGTTTTTGATACAACGGAGACCGCCGTCTGCGTGCAACGGTTCGCCTGATTTGGGTACGACCTCAATCAAACGGCCGTCTAGATGAATGAATTTGAATCCTCCCACGTACGATTCGTACAGGGACACCTTGTTATTGAGAATCCACAAATCATTACCTTCTCTCTCAAAAACATCGTGCTGGTCTTGTACGATACACGCAATTATATCACCTGTATCGTGTTTTTCTGCCTGGTCGGACTCGCCTTTGAAATAAATGAGGTCATCATCAATCATACCCGCCTCGAGATGTTCGGAAATAGGTAACTTAATTTTCACGTTGTCGTATTTGTATGCTCCTTCTGGTGGGTCTTCGTTGTTTTCCTGTTTGTATGCTTCGCAGTCTTCCTGTGTTAGTTCAACTCTCCTGTCAACACGTACGGTAAGTCTTTTCGTTGTTTTTCCGCTGAAAAGTTCTTCAAGAGATAAATTGAGCTGGTATTGTTTGTCTGGTGTTTTGGCTTTCTTTTTCTTGGAGCTGCGGTTCTTCTTCTTTTTTGATTTCTCTTTGGTCTGTTCTGGCGGTGGAGGAAGAGCATTTAATGCTGCTGCCGGTGATGTTTTTTTACCGGAACTTCCAGTATTGTCTGACAAAGCATTCTTAAAAATACCTTCCAGATCCAGAGATTGTACTTTTTCGCTGGTAGCTTTGATGGCCTTCTTCATCTTTTTTTTCTCCTCCGGTGGCAGATCTTTCATTCCAGGCATTTCGCCAATTAACGATTCTAGCAAGTTTGACATATCAGGCATACCTTGTTGAGAATTCTGGGCGGGCATCGGAATCTGGTTACTTAACGTTAAGAATTAAAGGCATCTGTATTTTCCGCACCTTCGTTTATTTTCCTTTCTTTCTGTAATTTAATCAGCTTGAAATGGTTTTGTCTCATATTGTAAATTAAATCCTCGTTAGCTCTTATTTTTGCGTGTAAGTGTTCGTGGTTTTGCCACTTTCCGTGATTTATTTGAATCTGATAATCCTTAACGTTCCAAAATTTACAAAACTCCGATATACTTTCAAAAAATAGCTTCAGCTCGTCTGAGCTAAACTCAGATATCGTTGTAATATGCCGAACTGGGGTTGCAATCAATAAAGGCCTATTACACATATCAAAATGAAACTTTACCTGAGCTTTCAAATCATGCGATATTGTATGCTCACGTGCAAGCCTTTTAGGAAAACACGTATAACATTTTCTTGTCCCTTTTAAAGAAGAGTTATCATTTCGTCTTTGTTGTGTGACATCCGTTGGTCTTTTAAATTTGTCTGGGACAATTGAAATATTATTGCTATTCTCTTCTCTTTTCAATAATTCTTTACCAAATAGAGCTGTTACATTAGAATTCTGATTTTCCGTTGTTATCGGAACGGGAGCATATTGGCTATAGTTGGTATTTACAGGAGCACTCGGTGAAATACTGTCCATATACAATTTTACAATATTTAATTACGGCATATTTAACCTCGGCGGCGTATTTACTGCAATACACTATTTCTTTCGGCTTGTATATTATCTAACGTAAGACCCGATGATGTACTTCCCTTTTCCGTAAAGTTTTCGTGGTCCATGCCTTCACTACCTTGCTTTGCGCCAATTGAACTGTACATATTAGTTGCTATTTCATTCGAATTAGCACTCGACAATTCTGAAAATCCCGTAAAACTTTGCTCACCCAAATGACTAAACTCTGGCTCATCACTTTTAGCGGCCTTTTTATTCTGCTGTGCTTCTTCTTTCTTCATGTTATTCAACCAATCAAATAAAGCACGGCCTGAAATAAGGCTCCCGTTCTTAGCAAGACACGGAACTCCGTGGTCCGAAAGCCAAGGATTATCCTTGAGTAAAGTGTGGGGATCGTCGTCAAAGTTTATTAGATTTATTTTGCTCCTGACACTTTCTAGTTTTTTTGCCTCTGTAATAAAATTCATACAGGGTGGAGACCTTGGGCTGTAAAATAAAAACCACTCTTCTGGACCTTGAGCTGGAGGCGGATTGCCAGATGAAGGCATAGTTCTGGCAGAAGGAACAGGAGGCGGCAAACTTTGTGACTTTTCAAAGGGATTTGGGCGTATGTCCATTTGTTATTATTTATAAACAGATGTTTATATTATTATCTTCAAAACGCAAAAAAAAACCCCAGGTATATATTAAATATGAACAAAACTTCCGATTTATTAACCAAAATCGCATTCTCAGGAATGCTTATAGCTCTACTCAACTTCCTTTGTACTCACAAATCTACCCCTCAAGATTTCAAAATCAACCCAGAAAAATTCAGACCATTCCAACCTCTCGGTATTATACAACCCGAAACCTACGAAGAAGTTATCAAAATAGCTTTCCAAAAAATGTCTTCCGGCGAACAAATACCAGACCTCAACAGCACCATCAAAATCGATATAACACCAGAAGAAAGCCAAAGCCTTAAAAGCTATATCCTATCACAAATAATAAACACCATTAAAACTTTACCCACTCCAACCAAAGCGGCTCCCATGATAGGAGAAGAATTTTCCATCATTGATCTTACAGGCTATTTCGTCAAAAATACCGCCGTCATGACCTTCACTCTATTCCACAAAAGACGATACTTCGCCATCAACTGTAGAGTTATCGCCCAGAAAAATACATCCCCACAACAACCTAACAGCCCCCCCTGGTTTATCCACAAAATACAATACGCCTCCGAAGACATTTACGATAAAACATCAAACGTTAAAGGCTTTCCTTACAATAAAAACATCGGCACTAAGGTTAAACCCAAAGTTTTAGTAGAAAATGTTGGATACCCAGAAGCTCTCGAACCGATACTTAAACAACTTCAGGATTTAATACCACCCGATGACGATCAACAACCATTGTCCACTTTAAGCCAGGATAGCAAGGCTATTGTTCCTAACTTAATGAATTACAACAACTTAAGCGACGCCAAAACAATCGTTCCAGGTAATATGTTATCAACACTTGATGGCGCAAACGCAGACATGAGCAATATTACTCCATTTAGCGATGCCATGAAAAAAATTACAAAATAAAAAATACCAGCGGCAAGTTATCTAAGGATAAAATAAACTGTATAAGTACCTAACGCTTTATTTATGAGCCATTTGTCAACACAAAGTGATCTTGATGAATACAGCTTACGATTTTTACAAACAGGAAGATGCGACTTACAAAATGATACACAGAACTATTACCGTGAAAAAAACACTTACGACCCATTTATAAACGGATGCAACAACTGTAACGCAGATCCAGAATTTATACAAGAAGATACATCTCAAGGTTTTGTTATTTGTACACAATGCGGAATTGCTCTAAGAACGCAAATACTTGTTAGCGGTACTATTAGTTATACAGACGACCAAGGCAAATTAAATGATAAAACGCACTATAGAACAGTAGGTGATTCCTCAAATCCCTTTGACGACGGTGCTTTACCCAAATACCCCAAAGGATTTAAACAGGAATTTATAGGAAAGGACGGAATTAAAAGGTCATACGATATGTCTCGCCTTAACGTTAGATACATATCACATAAACAAAAAGATTTCTGGATGGTCAGCGAAATGCTTAAACACGCTTGTGTACTACTCGGAAATTTAGCAACGCTAGAAAAAGCAAAATACATATGGTCCATCATTGCTAAATCAGACACCGTCTGTAGGGGAGCTAACAGAAGAGGCCTTATCGGCAATTGCCTCATGTTCGCTTCTCACCACTGCAAAGTGTGCCACACTCAGGATGAAGTAGCAACAGCGCTAAGAATTAATACAACTGAAATCACCAAGGGCAGAAAAATATTCAGGGAAATTATGCTAAAGGAAGGTCGAGAAGACATTATCAACATCGAAACTCAAGAAAAAACCATGTTCTACAAATTAGGTTCCAGAATCGGAGTTCCCAAAACTCACTGGAGCTTAATCGCCAAATCAGAACAAATGTACGAGAAATATAAACACGAACTTTCTACACTGGCCCCCAGTTCTGGTATCGCTGGCGTTTTATACTATAATATCGTCAAAGCTGGCCTTAAAGTAACAAAGGGACAAATAAAAGACATATGCGAGGTTTGTACGCCCACTTTAAACAAAGCACTCAAAATACTAGAAGCCGTGATCGCACGTGATAATAAAAAATCTACGTAAAATACTAATAATGACTGCCATGATGTGGGAACCCACCCGTGCTGGGACTGACAGAAATACTAAAATGCTAACTCTCGACTCTGGCTCTTTCTTCTTTGGCCAACCCGCCGCAACTCTTTCCAATTACGAAGTTAACCTGGAAAATCCCGTGGTTATCAATAACCCCGCCAAAATTTACCTGGAAGGTGTCTACATCGGTGGCTTCAAACTGTCCGCTACGGAATTAACGGCATTCCCAGGTGCCAGCAGTGCCCTTAATACTTCCGTTGTAACTCACTTTAACATAGATATTCCAGAATTCGACATCAACAGCTTCGCTGGGTCTGCCAGTTCCGAAGGTGCTCACGCATTTAACGGGAAATTTACTCTTCCCAACGAAAAAGCCATTTCTAAAGCAGCTGGAACAGCAGCAAACGGAGATTACAAGCCTTTTATTAAAGCGTATCTTAGCAGAACCGCCGTTTATGTCAGCTCCATTAAACCAACAACTTTACATAAAATACACGTTAATATCACCGACCAAAATGGAGACAGCATATTCACGGGAACTGGCGGAGTAGGAGTAAGCAGCGAAAATCCACCCATAGATGCCAGACGCATTGTATTGCAGTTTATAATCGCCGAAGATTCTTAAAATTATCAAGCTTTATTATTAAAACAAAATGGTCTGGAGAATTGGACGGTTATTTATTGTCATAGCGGCAACCGTTAAGGGATTTGTTAAATTAACAAATTCACACGGATATAAAACGACCTACTTAAATTCTGGATCCGACAAAGTAGAACTAGTCGTTAACAAAAATGACGCACTTTATAAATTAAAACGCTGGGAACATTATATTTCGAACAGAACCGATTATTACCCCAAGGTTTCTATGGAGGCCGTTATCTTGGGGCGTAAGTTTATCCAAAATATCGAAACACCCTGTATAATGGAGTGGCATCACATGGTAGAAGCAAGAAACAACGATTTAGCTTCTGATATCATTTATTTTAAGAATAAACCATACAAAAACTTGGTAAGTCATATGTGTTTAGGAGAGCTATCAAATACACGCAAAAAGTATTTTATACACGGTATAGTTGAAAATCCAGAAAATGTTCTCCACGAATTCAGCATTCACGGGTTTTTATACAGACTCCAGAGAAATGGCTACAGAAGGACACCATCCATTAATATCGACATTTCCAATCTAAAAAACTGGTGCTACGGAATCTACCATTTTTCTTTAACCAGGGACTTCGAAAAAAAGTCTTAACATATTAATAAAAACCACCCATGATTTCCAACTGCAAAATCGCACAAATCATATTTTGTACCCAAATCATCATGATGCTATCTTGCAACCAGCTTCCCGAACTTAAATCATTCACTGATCTACTCACAAAATCACAACTTAACATTTTCAACAAAATTAAAAGAACTAGACTCCTCGTATACCTATACGGAGGTATGTTCGGAGCTATTCTCGCCAAATTACTCACCGACGATTTCTGCGGCCAAGCTCTCATCATTATGACCATACAAACCACATTCTATTTCAATTACCCATGGATTGAATTCATGGCTAACTATCTCGACACCCCACAACAACAGGACGCTTGGACAAATCTTAATAACAAAATAGGACGCATATACGCCTACTCTCTTTTAGTAGGTGGAATTTCAACCCTGGCCAGCATCTACGTCTTCTAATCTAAAACAAAAAAAATAGCTCATTGAACGTAATAAGCTATTTTATTTGTTTTTTTTGTTTTCAATCATCAAAGGCCCCCTGAAAATCACCACTCACATTCGAAACCACCAACATCTCATCCTCCGCGTCCCTCTCCTCCTGCGTCTTCATTCGCCACCCACCCCAACACTCTGCGTGCTTTGTACCATCGCACGGCCTATTGTAGGCTGTCAGCTTAAATTCCTTTGGGCTATACTGCTTTGATCCGTAAAAGGGACCCAATCCTCCTCTTTGACTGACGTCTTCTATCAGGTCTTTTACTTTATGTTTGTAAAGCGCCTTGATGTCATCGTTCATGTGCGCCTTGAGATGTCTGAAAAATAGAACGCCTTGAGGGTCTGCCACGCAATTCTCGCTAATCCACGGTTTAATCACGTCTATGTTATTCGTAAAATCGTCAAACATATTCATCATCACCTTACTTTTTGGGTGTTTCTTACCCCTTCCCACCATCTTCTTGCCACCTGGTGCAATTAACTCTTCACCAACCGCTGTATTAAAAGCCACATAATACTCCAACAACTGGTGCATAATCGGCAACTTCCAATCCACTATCTTTTTATTCAACTCGGGATCCCTTGGCTGAACATCTATACCTTTCCACTTGGGGTCTTCCGTATCCTCCACAAACTTTGCCAAAAACGGAAAAAACTTAAACCTCCGCAACACTCCACCATCCGTCGAATCTGGAAACGGTATCTCATTCGTCAAAACAATCGGCTTCGCTTGAGATACAAACGTCTGATTTGTACCATACAATTCTCTCGCTGATATCTGATCTCCACCCGTCATCCTCTTAACAAAACCCATCTTAAACGTTCCATTCTTTCCCACTTGTGGCTCATCGAAAAATGCCAACCGAAGACCCTTCAACGACATCATTGCGCTATTAGCTTGATGGGCGCCTGGCTCAGTTTGCGTAAGAAGCTGAGGGCTACACGTCCCGCAATAATCGCCGAATACTTGCGTTATAATGTCCTTGAACTTTGACTTTCCGTTTGCACCGTTTTGGTATTTACTTATACCTGTCCATATATATATCTCCTCGTTGTTTATCGAACCATCCAAACACGTCGCCAAAAAAAATCTAACCGCCTCCCGCTCCTCGTCATCTGGAAATACCTCCTTCAAATACTTATTCCAGTTCTTAAGATGTCGCACATAAGCCTTGCGTTTATCTGCGCAGGTTTTATTGGGGTCCATTATATCTTTTTTGCTTTCGTAGTTGTAACCGCACGATTTGCTAACAAATTCCATCTGAGGTCTGCCGTTGTCATCTTCGTATTGCTCTGGCTCCCGCAATTCGAAATCCGAAACTTCACGTCTTACTCTTTTTATTATTTTACCGTCTTCTCCAATTCTGGGGAACCCGTCGTAATCATAAACCGTCTCTATAATTGGATTCCCATTTTTATCAACTTCCGCTTTCCCTTGCAAATCAATAATACCGTTGTCAAACGCAATTATCGTCGTCCTCTTATCCAGATTTTCTACAAACCCTGGTCTCGCCAAGTAAACTTCCAACGGATACCTATCCTTACCCAATCTCCCCGCTTGAGTTATGGCCTTTATTTCGTTATAAGTATCCAGTCGTGCCGAGTTAATAGCCTGAGTTTGGATCTGTTCTGGTGATGGTTCGCCACCTTTTGCTTCATCTGAAATTTCCATGTTTTTTGCCTTTAGAATTTTTATCGTTTGGTCCAACTCTCTGTGGAAATCATTCATTATCAACTCTCCCAAACGCCTACAATTATCATCCACAACCCAATGAATACCTTCCTTGTAATACCACTGCTTTGCGTCAAATACCACCTTTTCAGAAAATAACGTCTTGATACCCTGGGCAATGCTATTGTGACCAGAATCCATCCTAGAAATACAAAACATCTTGGCGTTCTCTACAGCTGCGGGACAACGCTTGCGGACGTAGTTGAAAAACATCTCTGGGTCGTGCATATGCCTCTGTGTTCCAAAATATCGCCACTGTTCTTTGAGTTTCTGCTCTGAAGCTGGGTTTGTGCCCATATTGCTGAAATTCAACCAGACTTCTTCCTCTGCGCCTGCTGATTTTAATAGGCGGCCGATTTTAATCCAGTTGCTGTAATCGTCCACGTAATTTTTGTTCTTTTCTATCAACGACGTACACATATGCATCAAAACGTCATTTTGATTTGCTGATATGGGTAGTGCGTCTGGATTTTGTTTTATCGTCTCCTTCACCTTTTTGATATCTTGTGCTCGTTTTTTCTTGAGTTGGCGCATATCTACTTTAACCTTCTTCATTGTCGTGGGAACATACGTTATCATCGAATCCAATATCATCTTCTTAAACTCTCGCCTGTTCTCCGTAAATTTCTTGTTCAACTTACGCTTTTTAGGTGTTTCTATTGTCGCTATGTCCCTTATTTCCTTGCAGCGTGCCATATCAATACCTGGAAATTCCTCTATAACTAAAAATCGCTCATGCGGATCAGCCTTTTTTATATTCTCAGGCAATCGCATCGACTGCGCCCACGTCTTATAAACACTTGTATCCATCATATCTGGCGGATTCGAAAAAAACACCTCCTCCACCCACTTGCGAAGATCATCTATACTCTCAAACGCCAACTTCTTCGCCAATATCAAATGATAACTCGACTTCTCTTTATCCCCCTTCTTCTTATCCTTTCCTGACGCATTTATTACTATAAAATCTTCGTGTGTTATACCCCCCACTTCGTTACACTGCTCCGGAAACCAGAGCTCCAATTCTTGTATCGTTCTCGTTATTAGACTTGCTTTGATACCTTGCCATTCCAAATCACTCTTCCGCTGTTGTCCTTCGCCTGGGTCCGTCTCCAAATCAAAATACAACTTTACAGGCTTGTGCGGAGCCAATACTTCATAATAAAAACGCTCCGTTGCAGGCCTAGAAAATAGATAATTTACAAAATCCCCGTGCGGTTTTTTTGACATAAAAAAATGCTTGGCTCCATCCTCTACACCACAATCTTTTGCGATAATATGTGTGAACTCGTTCTCCTTTCCCATATTTCTAAGTTCATTTGCTTGAGCACCTGTCTTGTTCCAGTATTTAGTTCTCCATTTTTGACACGCATTCCATTCTAAGTTGAAATTAGAAATGTCGTCGTACGTCGGTTCTTCCACGGTTTCGTCTGTTATTTCCATACTTCTTTCTAAAAGAGCTGTATCTCTAAATCCATTTTGTGCCACATAAATATCTTGATTTGATACGACTTGGCTCTGTGTTTTGTTTTGTGAGTTATTCATAGGTCTAATACTTATTATAACGTAGATATTAATTGAATTTTACTATAAATTCAGTTCCTACTTCTCTAATAAACCCTGGCTTTTCTTGGGGTTTTACCATACAATTATCCTGTGTCATTCCATCTTTTTTGTTTTTTATCGATGTCGCTTCATTCATCGAACGTTCTATTTCTTTCGCATTTAAAAATATATAATTTAACACGCCCTTTTCAATCGCCCACTTGAAAAAATTCATCTGCCCTATCGTCGTTGTACCTATACCTTCAACCTCTTCCCGCTTTCTTCTACAAAACGGATCAAACATTTTCTTGGAAAAAGCTCGGAGCTGATTCTTATAATCTATATACACTGCAACATCATAACCATTGTAATTGTATCTAACACCCTTATTCTTAGAATAGTTTGTTACAAACCAATCTATAATTCGAAGAGATAGATTTGTTCTACCTTGCGTTATATCAGACAGTATCGTCATCTTTTCTATTGTATAATAATCTAATAACCTCTTTAGAAGTATATCACCTTTACTATATACATGAAAATCAGAACTCTTAGAGTCTATTGGTAAATCCATCGTCTCTTGATGAATTTAACAATATATTCTTTAAATAATTAAACTGTAATTTACCATTATTTTAAATAAATACCAAATACTCTCTCAATACATAAAATCCCACCGCAAATACCACCGCTAACATAACCTTTGTCAAATTTGCCCCCGATGTAATACTAACAGGCAAATATTTGACCATCGTACTTATTACATCATCGTTCTGTATCAACCATATTACAAATATCAATAGGGCATACTCCCTCATCGGGATATTTTGTAAATTTGTTATCAACTTTGGCATATCAATTGTTTCAGCGCTTTCCATTAGAGCCTTTTCTTGCTGTTGCTGTTGTTGAGGTTGTTGCTGAGGTTGCTGAGGTTGCTGCTGACTATAATAATTATTTAACCCAGAATCTCCTTGGTAATTTGTAGGAGGTGGTGGGGGTGTATAAGTACGGTCCGATATTTCAAGCCCTCTGCATAAACCTGGTTCTTGAGGAACATTAGAAGGGAATTGCGGGCAATTGCTATTATTTCCCTCTGCAGATGGAATTAAGTCGGAAAGTGGGGTACTGAATTGGCCGTCCATATTAGGTTGTTATTATTTACTAGCAATATTTATTTATAATTTGAAACGAATAACTTACCTATATTTATTCAATATTGCCATTATGTTTGTCCTTATAATTTCAACCTTTTTACCAGCTTGAACTGCTCCTAAAGTTCTCGCCATGGTTTTCAACTTCTCACCCTTTATTTGAGATATTCCACCTGCTGCTTTTATTTCCTTCTTCGCCATCATTACTTTTACCGGCGATGGAGAACCTTTTCTCCTTTTCACCGGAGCAGGCGCTGCCTTCTTCGGCGATTCAACTTTCTTAACCGAAGACACTTTGCTCGCTTTGCTCGCTTTGCTCGCTTTGCTCGATTTGCTCGATTTGCTCGCTTTGCTCGATGACGTCTTTGAAGGCAAGGAACTACTGCTCACGCTACTTGATTTGCTGGCTTTTTTGCAAAACTTTGAATACAACGCCACCACGGTTTCAGTATCCAGGTGTTTCTTCACCTTTTCTTTGGACAACTTAGTGCGCTTCATTACATTCTCCTTCAATGTTGCCTTTGTTACGCTTTCGCAACTCTTAACCAATGAAAATACTTCCTTGAGGTATGCTTCTGCGGCTGCAAGTACTTTTATCCTTGACTTTGATGAGGACTTTGATGAGGACTTAGATCTACTACGGCTCGCTTGTTTTTTGGCTTGAGCCTTCTTCTTCTCTATCTTGGCTTTCATTGTTTCTACTGTTTTCTTCGGGGATGGTTTCTTTGTTTTTGGTGGAGATGCTCCGCTTTTTCTCGATTTCCACGATATGCTACTTCCTGGAGTTCTTCCTTCCATTCTCTTTTTTACAGAAGAAATTAAAGCGCACAGATTATTAAATTCCGCTTTTGGTGGAAATGTTTTGAATTGTTCCACTTGGTTTATCAAACCTACTTTTATTAAAGCTTCACGCATGCGTCCAATAGTGTATTTACTACCTTTTCCTTTCAAACACTTCTTCTTATTGAACTTCATTATGTATTTTTTAGCCGAAGACGGAGTTTTCACGCTTGACTGCGACTTACTTTTTGAAATAGAAGATATCGTGCTTTCTCCTCCAGCACCATCTGGACTACTATCCTCTTTTTGAAAAGAAGCATATATGAAGGGGTCCATATTCGTGCTTTCTATCAATTCTTCCGTTGTAAATGTATTTAATATGATCTCCATCATTTTTTCCGTCGGTAAATCTTTATAATCAGATTCCGTGGGCAATTTTCCTTTTGGGAGTTTTGGGGTTGCCATTTATTTAAACGCAAGATTTTTATTTAATCCTTTCAAAATAACCTATAAAGGAATAGGCAGACTGTTTCTCAACAACCTCTGCTCCTCTTCGTATATTTCCTTCCTCAAATAATCATCCGATAAATTCATCAACTGCTCTTCATGTTCTATTCCATATATTTCGTACTTATATATCAAATCTCTCACCAACTTTTCGTGCGGTGTCTTATACTGCTTCTTCATTACTACATTTTTAGCCTTCTTCCTCAATTCTGCTATTGAACCCTTATAAATAGCATTGCCCTCCCTATCTTTAACCTTTGCTGTTCTATTATTGGAATTTATAAACGACTGAAGGCGTCTCTTCAATTCCCCCGTCTTTATCATACGAGATATCTCTGGTATTAATATATTATTTCTATACAAATTCATAAGATGATCTTTCGCTTCTTGAGAACCCACTTCACTCAACAATGTATTTTGCGATTTATTACAATTTATCGTCTCCTTTATTACCAACCCACTTTCCACGCCTTTCAATGAATTCCTTTCCATTTTCAACAATCCCGTCTTTTTACTTTGACCCAATTCTCTAAAAATAAACTCACCTTCTCTTTCCATATTATTCATATACCCATTCACATTCAATATCATATCTTTCTTACTGATACTATTTACTCCCACATCTTCTCTCGCATAAGATATATCCGTAGACGGATCCAAATAAGTCAATACATATTTTATATCTTCACCCCCCGAACCACCTAAATAATCTGGCTCATATATTTCATCCAATCTAACCAAATTACCATACCTATTTATACCACAATCTACTGCCGATTCTTTCAATAAATTCTGAAACGTATGTGTCAACCTCAACTTCTCCGACGCTTTTCCATACATATACTGCTCTATCGTACGCTGCTCAAAAGAACGCATCAAATCACCGCCTGCATTCAACCTCTTCAACTCCCTTACTATATCTGGCTGATCCTCTATCCCGCTACTATACGCCGACATATGCTTATATATAACAACGCTTCTATCTTCGGGCGGCAACGCCTTGTGACTACAATTACGAACAGCTCTAGCAGCTATTTGCTGAATACGGGCTTCATTCCACCACGGGTCTGTTATGTGTACTTGTCTTACGTTTTTAAAGCTAACGCCTTCCATAATTGAACGTGTTCCTAATATAACTTTAATTATGCTGCCGTCTTTGTTGTTTTCGCTGTTGAATAAATCCTGAAGAATTGATGCGTAGTCTTGACCTTTCTTTCCGCCCGCTGTTTCTGACGACCAAACGGCGTATCTCAGTTTATTTTTATCCGACTTTCTCGTCATATTCGGTGTCCATCTTTCCCATTTAAGTCCGCTCAAAATTCGGGCCATGGCGTTTATTCCGTAATCCAAAAAATTGCTAAATATAAATACGGGGCCTTCTGACATATACGTAAGCCTTATTATATTTGCGTACTTTTCGCTAAATCTTGATAAATG
>MDSY01123153.1_pt1 | contig 13642 bp, 10 predicted proteins | sample 811131 | NCBI WGS metagenome assembly MDSY01 (sample SAMN05326643, study PRJNA326480) | marine metagenome | isolation source: seawater | place: Atlantic Ocean: South West | collected 2010
ATTTTAACTTCAGCTGAAAAATATGGCTATTTGATTATTTTATTAAAATCAGATGAATCATATGAAAATGAAAAAAGATTAATTGAACAGCTTTTACAACAAAATGTTGATGGAATATTTATTTCATTGGCCAAGGACACATATAACCTTGAGCACTTGGAAAAAGTAAAAAGCTCCAAAACAGTTTTAATTCAATTTGATAAAATCAGTAAACTTATAGATTCGTCAAAAGTAGTTATTGACGATTTTAACTCAGCTTATAAAGCCACTGAACATCTAATAAAAAATGGATGCAGAGAAATTGTTCATTTCAGAGGACCCCTTTTGCCTCAGGCCTCAATTGATCGCTTTCTTGGGTACAGAAAAGCTCTTGAAGACAATAAAATTAAATTTGATCCAAAAAGAGTTATACTTTTTGACGATATGAACGATAAAGAAGGATATCGATTAATGAATGACTTTATTTCAAAAAAAATTAAATTTGATGGAATATTTTCCATCTCAGATTATGCAGCTATAGGAGCTATTGAAAGTTTAAAAGAAAACAACTTCAAAATTCCTGTGGACATTAAAGTGGTTGGCTTTAGTAATTTACTTTTTACCGATAAGCTAACGCCTTCTTTATCTACAGTTTATCAACCTGGATTTTTAATGGGTCAGAAATGCTTTGAATTGTATCTGAAAGAAACGAATGCAATAAAAAATAATATTAAATTTAATTATATAAATGAGGTAGTACCCACAAAACTAATAAGACGTAATTCTTCCCAAAAAAACTTTTTAAAATAGCCCGTTTTGATTATTTTTTACTCTTCCCAAATGATGATACGCTTTTTCAGTAACCTCTCTTCCTCTAGGTGTTCTTTGGATAAACCCTTGCTGAATTAAAAAAGGCTCATAAACCTCCTCAATAGTTTCTCCATTTTCAGACACTGCAGTAGCCAATGTGGATATCCCAACTGGTCCTCCCTTAAATTTATCAATAAGAGTGGTTAAAATTTTATTATCCATTTCATCTAATCCATAATCATCAACATTTAGAGATTTTAAGGCGTATTTTGTGATTTTAATATCAATATTTCCATCTCCCTTAATCTGAGCAAAATCTCTAACTCTTCTGAGTAAACCATTGGATATCCTTGGTGTTCCTCTGCTTCTTCCTGCAATTTCAATTGCAGATTTTTGATTAATTTTAACTTTTAGAATATCGGCACTTCTTTCAATAATTGTAGAGATAAGTTCTGATGAATAATATTCTAAACGGCAACTGATACCAAATCGAGCTCGCATAGGGGCAGTTAAAAGACCCGAACGAGTAGTCGCACCTACTAAAGTGAAAGGATTTAGTTTGATTTGAACTGTTCTTGCATTTGGACCAGTTTCAATCATAATGTCAATTTTATAATCTTCCATTGCTGAATACAAATACTCCTCAACAATGGGAGTTAAACGGTGTATTTCATCAATGAAAAGAATATCTCTGGGCTGAAGGTTTGTTAGTAATCCCGCAAGATCACCAGGTTTGTCTAGAACAGGGCCGGATGTCATTTTTATTCCAGCCTCAAGTTCATTAGCCAATATATAAGCTAGTGTTGTTTTTCCTAGACCTGGAGGACCATGAAATAATGTGTGATCTAATGCATCTTCTCTTTCATTAGATGCTGCAACAAAAACCTTTAGATTTTCTAAAATAGATTCTTGTCCTGCAAAATCATCAAAACTTAAAGGCCTTAATGCTTTGTCAAAATCTTGCTCTTCAGGAGTAAACTGATCGCTACTTGGGTCAAGATTTTCATTCATATCATAAAGATACCAATTTTCATTACTCAGCTATGTTTTATAAAAAAATCTTATGAAAGATTATCTTATAAAATTAATGCTGAAGCTCTTCCTCTCCTTTTTCTAGGGGGATATTTTGAGGTACAAAGTCTTTATCTTGTCCAGGCTTAGAATAATCGTAGGGCCACCTGTGTACATGTGGTATTTCTCCATGCCAATTTCCATGAAAATGTTCAATTGGCGCAGTCCATTCTAATGTATTAGACTGCCAAGGGTTTTGCTCTGTTTGTTTACCATAAAACATACTATGGATAAAATTGTAGAGAAAAACAATTTGTGCAGCACCGGCTATGAGGGCAAATACAGTTATAACGACATTTATGTTTGCCAAATCATCAAAATAGGGAAAATTAGTGTTGGTATAATACCTCCTTGGAAGTCCTGCCATTCCAATAAAATGCATTGGGAAAAAAACTCCATAAGCGCAAATTGCAGTAATCCAGAAATGGACGTATCCTAAATTTTTGTTCATCATACGTCCAAACATTTTTGGAAACCAATGATAGACTCCAGCAAAAAGACCATAAAGAGCAGATATACCCATTACTAGGTGAAAATGCGCTACAACAAAATAGGTGTCGTGAACATTAATATCCAACGTACTATCTCCCAAAATAATCCCAGTTAAACCCCCTGAAATAAATGTAGAGACAAGTCCTATTGAAAATAACATAGCAGGATTAAGCTGAAGATTTCCTTTCCATAGAGTAGTAATGTAATTAAATGCTTTTACGGCCGAGGGTATGGCAATTAAAAGTGTTGTAAATGTAAATACAGAACCTAAAAATGGATTCATTCCAGAAATAAACATATGATGCCCCCAGACTATTGTCGATAAAAAGGCAATTGCTAATATTGATGCTACCATTGCTCTATATCCAAAAATAGGTTTACGAGCATTTGTAGCTAAAACTTCAGATGTGATTCCTAAAGCAGGAAGTAAAACAATATAAACTTCAGGATGTCCTAAAAACCAAAAAAGGTGTTCATAAAGAACTGGAGATCCCCCTTGATAGTGAAGTACTTCTCCTTGAATAAAAATATCTGAAAGAAAAAAGGAGGTTCCAAAACTTCTATCCATTATCAATAAAAGGGCTGCTGAAAGCAAAACTGGGAAGGAAACTATTCCAATTATTGCAGTTACAAAAAAGGCCCAAATTGTTAGTGGTAAACGCGTCATGGTCATTCCTTTGGTTCTAAGGTTAATAACCGTAACAACATAATTTAATGATCCCAAAAGTGACGAAGCAATAAAAATAGCCATCGAAACCAACCATAAAGTCATTCCAGTCCCAGACCCAGGCTGAGCTTGAGGAAGAGCAGACAAAGGAGGGTAAACAGTCCATCCTGCTGCAGCTGGACCAGCTTCAACGAATAAGGAAGAAATCATTAAAGTACATGATAGAAAAAATAACCAATAAGATACCATATTCAAAAATCCGGAAGCCATGTCTCTTGCTCCGATTTGAAGAGGTATTAGTAAATTAGAGAAAGTTCCACTTAAACCTGCTGTCAAGACAAAAAAGACCATTATTGTACCATGAATAGTAACCAGTGCTAAATAAACATTTGGATCCATCACTCCATCCGGAGCCCATTTACCCAGTACAACTTCAAAAATTCCAAATGGTTTTTCAGGCCAAGCAAGTTGAAGTCGAAATAACAAAGACATCGCTATTCCAATAAAACCCATAAATAAACCTGTTATCAGATATTGTTTAGCGATCATTTTATGATCCTGACTAAAGACATATTTAGTTATAAAAGTTTCTTTATGATGCCCATGGCTCTCTTCTGTATTGTGTATTGTTTCTGTTGACATTTTTATTTAAATTATTGAATGAATTGAGCAAAAGTCTGCTGACTTTTTATCCATTTATTAAATTCTTTTTCTGTTTCTACTATAATTTTCATCTGCATATTATAATGCGAGGCACCACATACCTTATTACAAAGCAATAGATAATCAAAAATATACGGTTCTAAAGCTTCCTCTCCATTTGCAATTAATTCTTTACTATTGACTTTTCTTATTTCATTGATCTTCCTAACTTTTGAAATAACTTCTGGACTCATCCTCATTTGTTCAGTTGTTTTTATCGGCGTAAAAGCAAATTCAGTAATCATTCCAGGAACACAATTCATTTGAGCTCTAAAATGAGGCATGTAAGCCGAGTGAAGAACATCCTGTGATCGCATTTTAAATATTATTTCTTTACCAACTGGCAGATGTAACTCTTGGACAATTATATCGTCCAAGCCATTTGGATCTGTGACATCGATACCTACAAGGTTTTTTCCATCAAAGTCCTGAAGAAAACGAACATTAGCATCTCCTAAAACATTATCTTCTCCGCCATATCTAGCCTTCCAATTAAATTGTTGAGCATAAAGCTCAACCATAAGGGCATCCTCATTGTCTTCAACAAACATAACATCGTTCCACGTATATAAACCGTAGAGGATTAATACTGCTAAAACAATAGTTGGGATTATTGTCCATATTGCTTCAAGTCTATCATTATCAGAATAAAAAAGTGCTTTTTTACTTTTATTCCCTCTGTACTTATATCCAAAATAGTAAAGTAATGCTTGAGTAATTGTTTGGACAAAAAAGATCACAGAAAAAGTTGTCCACATAAGGTTATCATACTCTAATCCGTGGTCAGAAGCGGCATTCGGAAGGAGAACATCTCCCCACTTCCAAAAAGAAAAAATAGTTAGAGAATATATAAATATTAGAAAGGCAAACATAAATTTGCCTTGTGTTTGGTTATCTTGATCATCAGCAATCTGAGTAGGTTCATTTTTTGGCTGTGACAATTCCATAATTTTTGTTATCTGCCAAATCGATACAGTCAGAAGTATAAGAAGTGTTAATGTTAAAAATATTGTCATCTTATCAATTACTTATTTTAATAATGAAAATGTTTACTTTCTTTCAAAAATGGATCTCCAGTTGCAAGTAAGGGTGCCTTTTCTAATGATTTAAACGTTATCAAAATAAAAAAACCAAGAAAAAACATAAAACCACCAATTTCTGGAATTCCAAAATACCACTGGTCACCAACTGCTGAGGGCATAATCATATTATACACATCAATATAGTGACCTAAAACTATTACAATACCAGCCATTACAATTAAAAAATTATTTCTTTTATAATCTCTATTCATCAGTACTAAAAATGGAAAAATAAGGTTCATGGCTAACATGCCAAAAAACGGTAAATTATAATCCTCAATTCTTGTAATAAAATAGGTTACTTCTTCTGGAATATTTGAATACCATATCAACATAAATTGTGAAAACCATAAATAAGCCCAAAAGACTGAGACTCCAAACATAAATAAACCTAAATTATGAATATGACTTGCATTAACAAATTCAAGATGCCCCTTATGTTTAAGATATATTGTAACTAGTGCAATTACTGTTATTCCAGTAACAAACATACTTGCAAAAACATACCAACCAAATAAAGTACTGAACCAATGGGGATCAATTGACATAATCCAATCCCAGGACATCATAGATTCTGTATAAATATAAAAAACTAAAAATCCAGCTGCTAATCTGAAGTTTTTTTTATGATTTTTTAGATAATCTCCTTGATCCTGCGAAATGGAAATTTTACGAGAAATATATCGATAAATATTCCACCCAGATATATAAAAAAGTGCTCTAACTAAAAACCATGTAGGATCTAAATATCCTGATTTACCTTGAATTAATTCATCATGCAATACAACCTCAGGATCCATCCAAATAAATAAATGATTTAAATGCATTACCGATAAAACTAATATTATAAAAACACAAATACTTCCCGGAAGCAAGTACCCTGTAATTCCTTCCATAACTCTAAATAAAACAATTGACCATCCAGCTTGAGCAGCTCTATTTATAGCGTAAAAAGCTAAAACTCCAAGGGGAATCATAAAGAAAAAAAGTGCTGCAACGTATAATGCTGCCCATGGTCTATTTTGGAGCTGATGAAGTAGATGTTCTCCATGATCTAACTCATGAACTTCTGAATGTTCTTCTAAATATTGATCAAAGGTTTCTTTATCGTTAACTACTTCATTAGCTTTTAACTTTTCTTCATTTTGGTGTTTAGATGATAAATCATGCCCGTCAGAATGTTCAGAAACTGCAGCCATTGCCTTAGCTTCAGTTACTGAAGAAGGAACTGATAAAAATCCATAAGCAAGCCCTAAAAACCCAAATAACATAAGAGTTGAGGAAATGATTTTAATATTTTTTGTAAATATATTATTCACTGTTTTATTATTTTTTAATCAATTTTGATCTTAACTGCATTACATGTTGTGCTATCTGCCATCTTTCCTCGGCATTAACTTGTCCTGCATGAGAACCCATTGCATTTTTACCATACATTAAAACATGATAAATACTTCCTGGAGTGATATCACGATCTTTATAACTCGGGATTCCTAAAAATTTCTCTCGAGTCATTAGAATTCCTTGTCCATCTCCTTTGTTACCATGACATACAGCACAGTAAATACCATACAACTCTTTTCCATTAGAAATATTTTCTTCGTTTATAACAATTGGTGACTTTAAATCATTCTTTGCCATATCATAACCTTCGTTTGTATCAGGATAATCATAAGGAGCCCATCCTCTGGCTACTGTTTTTTCAACTGGTATTTGAGCTTCTATTCCATTTGTAAAGGCATCGCTGTCTGCATATGTTTTATAACCAATTGGTTCATACATATTAGGAAAATACTGATAATTTGGACTGGACGAGTTTGAACACGATTCTAAAAAGAATGTGATTCCAAAAATCAAAACGATATATAGTTTTTTCATCCTAGTCTTTTTTTTCAATTACTTTAACTTCAATTGCTCCAGTTGTTTTTAAAAGCTTGATAAGTTCTTTTTCATCATTTTCCACTAATATTTCCATTAAAAACTTGTCATCGGTAGTCAATGGGTTAGGATTCTCTGCCTTTTTAAATGGCCATAATTTACTTCTCATATAGAAGGTAATAACCATTAAATGAGCTGCAAAGTAAACTGTTAACTCGAACATAATAGGGACAAAAGCAGGCATATTTTCTATATATGAGAAGCTTGGCTTACCTCCTATATTTTGTGGCCAATCTTCAATCATAATATAATTCATCATAAGAATTGATACAGTAAAACCAATACAACCATATATAAAAGAAGTTATAGCAATTTTAGTTCCTTCAAGCCCAAGTGCCTTGTCAAGACCATGGACAGGAAATGGTGTATATACCTCTTCTATATGATGCTTTTCTTCACGAACATCTTTAACAGCCTTCATTAAGACGTCATCATCATCATATAATGCATGAATTACTTTATTATTCATTTTTCTCTCTTAATTTTTTATAATTTTCACCTGAGGACTTTAAAATTGACTTAACTTCTGCTTGAGCAATTACTGGAAAAGTTCTAGCATATAGCAGAAATAAAACAAAGAAAAATCCAAGTGTTCCTATAAATATTCCAATATCAATAAACGTCGGAGAAAACATTGTCCACGAAGACGGAAGGTAATCTCTATGCAATGAGGTTACAATAATCACGAATCTCTCGAACCACATTCCAATATTAACTACTATTGATATTATAAATGAGAACATTATACTTGTTCTTAATTTTTTAAACCACATGAATTGAGGAGAAAAAACATTACATGTCATCATAGACCAGTAAGCCCACCAATATGGTCCAGTGGCTCTATTTAAAAAAGCATATTGCTCATATTCGACTCCAGAATACCATGCTATAAATAGCTCAGTTATATAGGCAACACCTACAATTGAGCCTGTGATCATAATTACAATATTCATAAGCTCTATGTGTTGAATTGTAATATAATCTTCAAGATTAGAAACTTTTCTCATTATAATAAGTAGTGTATTGACCATAGCAAATCCTGAAAAAACTGCACCCGCAACAAAATAAGGTGGAAAAATAGTAGTATGCCATCCTGGGATAACTGAAGTAGCAAAGTCAAACGAAACAATCGTATGGACTGAGAGAACAAGGGGAGTAGCTAAACCTGCTAATACAAGTGAAACCTCTTCAAAACGTTGCCAATCTTTTGCTCTTCCTGACCAACCAAAGCTTAATAAAGAATATATTTTTTTTTGGAATGGGCGAGTAGCTCTGTCACGAATCATGGCGAAATCTGGTAAAAGTCCCGTCCACCAAAAGACTAAAGAAACTGATAGATACGTAGAGATAGCAAAAACATCCCACAATAAAGGTGAGTTAAAGTTTACCCAAAGTGATCCAAATTGGTTAGGTATAGGCAATGTCCAATATGCTAACCATGGTCTGCCCATGTGAATTATAGGAAATAAACCTGCTTGAATAACAGAAAAAATTGTCATTGCTTCAGCTGAACGGTTTATCGCCATTCTCCATTTTTGTCTAAACAATAATAAAACGGCTGAAATTAAAGTGCCTGCGTGGCCAATTCCTACCCACCAAACAAAATTAGTGATATCCCATGCCCATCCAACAGTTTTATTAAGCCCCCAAGTACCAATTCCTGTTGAAATAGTATATATCATACAGCCTACTCCCCAAGAAAATGCAGATAATGATATACCAAAAACAATCCACCATAACTTGTTAGCTTTGCCCTCAACAGCAGCAGCAACATCCAAAGTTACATCATGATAAGATTTATCTCCAGTTACTAGAGGTTTTCTTATTGGCGCTTCATAATGAGATGACATATTATTTTTCTTTTTCTAAAATTATGTTTTGTCTATATTTCTCACTTTGGTTTGATACATAACATTTGGTTTAGTACCTACACTTTCAAGTAAGTGATACATTCTTTCATCCTCTCTCAATTTAGAGACTTCACTTTCTTTATCATTTATATCTCCAAAAACCATGGCTCCCGAACTACAAGCATCTGAACAAGCACAACTCCACTCACTTTCTTTTACCTGCCTACCTTCTAATTTTGCATCTAAAATAGTTTTTTGAGTCATTTGAATACAAAATGAACATTTTTCCATTACACCTCTTGATCTAACGACAACATCTGGATTTAAAACCATACGACCTAAATCGTCGTTCATATGATAATCAAACTCGTCATTTTCATTGTATAAAAACCAGTTAAATCTTCTAACCTTGTATGGACAATTATTTGCACAATACCTAGTCCCTATACATCTATTATAAGCCATGTGGTTTTGACCTTGCCTTCCGTGAGAAGTTGCCGCAACAGGGCATACAGTTTCACAAGGAGCGTGATTACAGTGCTGGCACATGACAGGTTGAAAAACTAATTGAGGATTTTCTGAAGCATTTTCCATTTCTCCAAAGGTTGATAATGATTCTCCTATTCCAGAAATATTTTCTATGGTTTCGTTATCAGATTCAAATGATTCTTCAGATGAATAATATCGATCAATTCTAAGCCAATGCATATCTCGTGATCTTCTGACCTCTTCTTTTCCAACAACAGGGACATTATTTTCAGCATGACATGCAATCACACATGCTCCACAGCCAGTACAGGAATTTAAATCTATTGAAAGATTAAAGTGATGTCCTATTGATCTATCAAAACCTTGCCACATATCAACTTCTGGAGATGTAACCATAGTTTCAATATGATTCTTAGAAACTTTAGGCACAGGATTCCAATATTCTTTGTTTTTAGTATTAAAAATCTCAAGTGTGGTTTCTTTAACGATATCTCCTCTTCCCATCAAAGTATTGTGTAATTGAACACATGCAAACTCATGAAATCCTTCAGCTGGAGAAATTGAAACTTGCTGAATTTTATTTTGATTTTGATACAGCATATAAGCATTAATTCCAGTCTGCATCTCTTGTTTGAGTCCTAATTTTTTTCCATAACCAAATGCCAATCCAACGGTTCCTTTAGCCTGTCCTGGTTGAATCAAAACTGGTGTAATAAGTTTTGTTTTTCCTACACTTATGTTAGCATAACTTCCATTTAAAGCTCCATTTGCAACACTAACATTTTTAAGACCAATTAAATCGGCATCAAACTTTGAAATAGTTAAATAGTTATCCCAAGAAACTCTCGTAATAGGATCAGGAAACTCTTGAAGCCAAGGATTATTTGCTTGTTGACCATCTCCCATTCCTATTTTAGGATAGAGAATTAATGACATTCCTTTTTCGAGACCAACAGATAAAGAATTTGCTTTACTACTAAAATCTTGGGGTATAATCTTTCCAGAAACTAAACTTGAACCAGATTTTGAATAATAACCATCATGTAGAGTTTTACTAAATGAATTACCTGATAGAATATTATCTGTCCAATATTTTTTTATGAATGAATAGTAATCTTCTTCAATGTTCAATATTTCTATTAAAACACTTTGAAATTGTCTTGTATCAAATAATGGACGAATAGTAGGCTGAGCCAAACTAAATTGATCTTTTTTAAATTCATAATCACCCCATGATTCAAGATAATGGGGTATTGCTCCAACAAATTGAGAAACCGAAGCAGTCTCATCCATCTTTAAAGAAAAAGCTGCTGAAAAATCTAATTTTTTTATTGCCTCCGCAAGCTTGGCTCCTTCAAATAGAGTGTTGACCGGATTAACTCCAACAGTTATTAAACCAGAGATATTACCTTTGGTTATGTCTTCTTTAAGCTTATTAACTTCAATAGAATTTCCTTGACGAATAAGTTTTGGTAGTTTAAAGTCAAATGCCTCACTCTGGATTAAAGAGTTAATTGCCAAAACTACTTCTTGAGCATCAGTATCCTGAATACCAGAAACTAAAACTGCCTTTGATCCTGAATTCTTAATTTTTTTTACTGCTGATAATGCAACTTTTTGAATCTTAGATTCTAATTTAGAATTAACTTCTTGATTACTCAGCTTCCCATAAATAAAAGCTAAGATATTTTTCATTTCATTAGGAGTAACCGGGACTCTCTTGTCTGCGTTTGCTCCTGAAAGAGTCATGTTTGATTCAAACTGCATGTGGTAAGACATTTTTGACTTACCATTTTGCTTTTTGGGAATTCTTCCATTAGCATAACCACTATCATAGCCACCTCCTTGCCAATCTCCAAGAATATCTGCATCGATAGAAATAATTGTATCAGCTTTTGAAAAATCATAATCTGCAAGACCTCTAACTCCGAATATGTTTTCATAAGCATCAAGGGCAAATGATTCAGATATAGTATCGTAAACTACGTGCCTAATATTGGAATACTTATTTGTTAATTTATCAATCAAACTCTGAGTAGTTGGACTAGCAAATGTCTGTGTTAATAAAACTACTGGTTTGTCCTTATCATGAAGTAAACTTAACTTTTGTTTAAATTGAAGAATAAAACTATCCCAATTAATATCAGATTGATTAAGTTTAGGTCCTTTTAAACGAAGAGAGTCATACATTGATAAAACTGAAGCATGAACTCTTGCATTTGCAGAACCTAAAGTTGGAGATTCTGGATTGTTTTCAATTTTAATAGGTCTTCCTTCTCTTGTTTTTATTAATAGTGATGCAAAATCGAAGCCATCAGCTATTGATGTAGCATAAAAATTCGCAACTCCTGGTCTTATTTGTTCAGGTTGAATAACATAAGGAACAGATTTAATGACAGGCCCCTCGCAAGCTGCAACAGTAGCTGCCGCCGTCGTGAAACCAATGTACTTTAAGAAATCTCTTCTTGAGGAAGAACTATCTTCAATTTTAGAATCATCTTTTTTGAAATCTTGAGGAAGTTTTTTAGGAAATTCATTTTGCTCAAGTTTTGTAACCATTGGATTCCCTTGATCAAGTTGATCAATGCTTTTCCAATAAGTTTTTTTTGTAGCCATAAGCTAAATTTATATTTCTTTTTTTAATAGTGACATTTTCCACATTCTAATCCACCCATTTGAGCAACAGTAAGTTTTTCTACACCATATTTTTTAGATAACTCTTCATGGATTTTAGTATAATATTCATTGTCTTTAACTTTAATATTTGTTTCCCTATGACAGTTTATACACCATCCCATTGTAAGTGGTGAATATTGATACATCACCTCCATTTCTTCAACCGGACCGTGACATGTTTGACATTCAACTTTACCCACCATAACATGTTGCGCATGATTAAAATATACAAAATCTGGTAAATTATGGATTCTAATCCATTTAACAGGCTCTGAATTACCCGTATAAACTTGATTTTCTTCATCCCAACCCACGGCAGCGTATAGTTTTTTAATTTCTTTGGTATAGAATTCTTTAGTATATCCATTTTCAAGATCCTCTTCCCCATTGTATTCTGCAATATTTTGGTGACAGTTCATGCAAACGTTTAATGAAGGAATTCCAGAATGTTTAGAAACCCTAGCAGATGAGTGACAATATTTACATTCGATTTGATTAGCTCCAGCATGAATTTTATGAGAATAGTGAATTGGTTGAATAGGCATATATCCCTGATCTACTCCAATTTGCATCAAAAAACCATATACATAATAAGCACTGCTGAGAAGAAGAAATATTACACTTAAAAAAACAATAAATTGATTTTGAACAAAAGCTTTCCAGATTGGTATTCGTTTAGGTTTAGAAGGGGGAGTTATATCAACACCAGATGCTTTAGCTATTCGGAGTAAAGTTTTACGAACTAATACTAGCATGAATATTAACAATACAAAAATAGAAGCGAGAGCCCCAAGAATAATTTCATTTGCAATACTAGGTCCTGAATTCAAGTTAATATTTTGAGCCGGATCAGAAACAACTACTGCAGGTGCGGGTGGAGTGTAGTCTGTATATGCGATAATGTTATCTATATCGGTATTGCTTAATTGAGGAAATGCAGTCATTGCACTTTTATTGTACTCTTCCCATATAGCTATTGCTCGGTCGTCTCCAGATCTGATCATAGCTGAACTATTTTTTATCCAGGTATATAACCATTCTTTTTCGTATTTTTCAGAGACACCTTTTAATGCTGGCCCAACAGCTCTTTTATTGACTTTATGGCAAGCAGCACAGTTAGAGTTAAAAAGCTTTTTTCCTAAAATGGGATCAGCTTCTTGGGCAGGAATAAGATGAGAAATTAAGGCTAAAACAAGTATAGTGGCTCTCTTGGATAAGACCAAAATAAATTGACCTAAATTTGATACAACTAATGAAGAAAATGCTTTTTGCAAAATATAGTTAAAATCTTGTGCAAAAGTAAGGCAGTTAAACCTTTTGCTAAAAGGTTTTTGGAGGTTTATAATACTAAATATATAATTTATATTGATTCTAAATTATATATTTGATTAGTAAATTTTTCTTGTTCTAGAATTCATTTTTTTGTTCATTTGTTAAACATTTAAAAAAAATGAAATATCTTTTTTTAACAATTTTATTTTCAATGAGTTACTTTGAATTAGTCGCTCAGAAAAATACTCTTCAAATTGAGAAAGACAGTTTGATTTCAAAATTATTGGAACTTAAGATAAAAGTTAATCAAGAAATTTATTCTAAACAATATTATAACATACAATTATTTAATGGAGATTTTAGTAACGCAATTGAGATAAAAAAAGATATAACCACAAACTTTCCTGAAGAAAATATTAACCTTACATTCGAAACACCTAACTATAAAGTTAAATTAGGGCCATATAGGAAATATAAAGAGGTCTTAGATCTTTTAAAATTGATCAAAAGAAAATATCCAGCATCATTTATAATTGAACCAAAATCAATTCTATAGTTTTTTCTTAATAGCGACTTCTTTATAGAATTCAATTACATCTTCAGCTTTGATCTCA
>MDSY01019032.1_pt1 | contig 13641 bp, 8 predicted proteins | sample 811131 | NCBI WGS metagenome assembly MDSY01 (sample SAMN05326643, study PRJNA326480) | marine metagenome | isolation source: seawater | place: Atlantic Ocean: South West | collected 2010
AGTGACCAATGGAAGTCTGCCGAAGGTAATTGAGAATCTGGACCCACTGCCCACTCAGCTCTATGTTTCAGTAGATGCCCCCAACAAGGAGATTTTCGATAGGCTATGTAAACCTAAATTTGACATGGGGGCATTTCACAAGCTTGAGGAGACTCTGGAATTATTACCCAGTCTAGATACTAGAACGGTTTGCAGGCACACGCTAATCAAACACGAGTCTATGGGGTACCACGAAGACTACGCCAGACTGGATAATATTGCTGATCCTAATTTCATCGAAGCGAAGGGTTATGTCAATGTGGGAAATAGTAGAAACAATCTTTCAGTTGAGAATATGCCAACCCATCAAGAGATCCTAGAATTCTCTGAAAGGCTGGCTCCGATGGTTGGAAGGGAGGTTCTTTCAGACAGGAGGGAGAGCAGAGTCGCTCTCATAGGGAAAGAGATGATTCCAGTCGAGCTACCCATTGCCAAAAAGGAGCTACCCAAGGACCTCGGGATAGCCAAGCCACAGAGGTTCCTACTTCCTCAAGCCTGAATCATGGGCCTACTGGAGCCACATTCAGGACATAGCTGATCTGTTGAGTCTAGGTAGTCATGATTACAAGCGGGACAGGTTGGTGCTAGTACTCTCACAGTCTTGGATGATACCTCTATTTTCTCATCCTCGACTCTCTCCAGCTTCAGAGAGTCTCTATCAGCATCAGGGACATCGAATCTGCCCGGTCCACCAAGCTTTAGAAGGAGGTCTGGAGGTAGTGTTATTGTCCCGGTCTCATCTATAATTAGTTCTCTAGTATCTGAGAGATCTGCCATATCGAAATCAGTTCCATGTTGCGCGACGAACCTTCCGTCTCTAAGCTCTAAGGACCTCTCACAGAAGTATGCCACATCCCTGTTATGAGTAACCAGCAAAAATGCCACATTCTCTTCCTCATGCAGCTTCTCAAACAGCTCAAGCACCTCCCTGCTGGTTATAGGATCCAATGCACCGGTGGGCTCATCGGCGAGAATTAGCTTCGGATTGGTTATTAGTGCCCTTGCTATAGCAACTCGTTGCTGCTCCCCCCCAGAGAGTTGCTCTGGCATTCCCATCCATCTATCTCCCATAGCTAGTCTCTCAAGTAGCTCCATTGCCTTCGCTCTAGCTGGTCCTGGCATCACTCCCTGGTGCCTGAGCGGTTGTGCGACATTATCTAACGCATTTAGATCTGGGAGTAAATTTGAGTCTTGGAAAATGAAAGAAACTGTCTCTTGACGGAGTTTAACGAGTTCGTTACCGGTCATCCTAATCATCTCCTTCCCTCCTAAGGAAACTGAACCAGATGATGGTTTCATTAGTCCCCCCAGGCACTTCAGAAGAGTGGACTTGCCTGAACCAGAGGGCCCGATTACAGCTACGGCCTCGCCCTCATTGATTCTGACATTAAGACCTCTAAGGGCGACAACGTTCCCTTCGAGACTCAGGCTCTCATAGATATGGTACATATTTTTGGCTTCAAGTATTACCAAGCTTTCGTCCATTCTATTACTCCCCCTTCAGAACTATGGCAAGATCGGACTTCAGCGCCCTCCTAGTGGTGAAAAGCAATGCTATCACAACAGCGACTAAGACGGAAGCGTTGACAAATATCAGCTCAGTCCATGGCCAGACCAAATCTCTGTCTATCGGGGCACTTTGACCTAGGAAAATCTGGAAGATGAATCCAAAGACTCCAAAGAACCCATTGAAAGCCTCGGATATTGCGAGTCCAAGTATTACTCCCAGTCCCATACTAACTAACAAAATAGCCATGATTTCAAACAAAACCAGTCTCATTACCTGTTGTGGACTGGCTCCTATTGCCTGAAGGATGGCTAGTTCCTTCTTCCTCTGAGATAGGACCAGCGAGAGGAATACGAAGGCTGATGCGATTGATGCAAGCGAGGCTACCACGAATTGTAGACTGAGAAGACCGGGGGTCCCGAAGATTAGTCCTCCAGTTCTCTCGTTGGCCTCATGATTCGTTCCCCAGTTACTGGATGATGCAACTCCAACACCATTGGATATTTCGACTCCCAGTGTCTTCAAAGCATCCTTACAGTCTTTCTGGGTCTCATCACAAAGTTCGAAGAACCATCGATTGGAAGTGTATGACTCTACCGCGTTTTGACCTAGAAGTTCCTTGTAGGTAGCCTCTCCAATGACTATTGCCTGATTTGCTTCAGAGGATTGTAGTCCCGGAACCCATCTGTGCCCACCCAGGTAAGTAATGTCTGCCCCAGTAACAGTAGTAGTGATGATTGGGTTCATGTCGCTGTCCAAACCACCGAAACTATATGATGTGAACTCGATCGATGTGTTTGATCCTATGTCATTATTGGAGATGTCAAGTTGACTTCTGGCAGAGGAGCCGGCGGTAAATCCGAAGGACGCCCAGCCAGTCGATACTAGATCAATGTCATCCCCGGGAATAGTCTGCTCGTCCCATTGGAGAGTATTCTCATGCCCGTCAAATAGAATCCATGTCCTCAGGAGGGAGCCTTCCCCTTTCTGATTAGTGAATATGTCTCCCACTGAAGTCACATAGTCTATTGAGTCGATCTTCGACTCTCCTGCTCTCTGGATTGCCAGGGTCACTTCGTCCATTGCACGTTGCTGGGAAACAGGCTCTTCAAACTGAACCTGCAGGTCCGCACCTGTCTGAGCCGAGGTTGTCCTCTCATCTACCAATGTACCAGTGTATCCCTGAACAGCGGCCACGGTTACTATGGACAGTGTCAGTAGAAGAATTATTGCTAGCCTGTTCACTGACTCGCTCGATCCTGATCCCTTCAGTCCCCTCTTAATGTCAGTAAGAACCGGGCTCCAGCCAAACAGAGTGGTGAAAATCCTCGGACCAGCTGCACCGATCCTTCCGAGTACTAGTGCCCCACCTATCCAAAGGAAGAACGGACCAAAGAGGAACAATAGTCCGTCCACAATGAAGTTTGAGCTTATCCCATCATCGCTAATTGGTCCAAAGCCCCCATTGCTTTCTATCCAACTCTCGAGGAATGAGAGGATTCCAACGAAGAATATTATCAGATGTAGCCAAAGCCTTGATTTCTTTCTTATGGAGACTCTCCTGACTCCCTCGTCGATTTCAATGCTGAGGAAATCTTTGGTCCTAGAGCTTCCAAACAACAGGGTAAGCCCCACGGTTACCGTAAATATAAGCAGAGTAACGAGTCCACTCAGGGTTGGAACGACTCTGAAGTCGCTTCTCTCGAATGCCATGAATCCGACGGCATCTAGGACAACTGGAACCGAGGCCATCGCTAAGAGGTAGCCGGTGAACCACCCAATTACACCGACCACTGCCAGTTCCCTGAGTATCATAGATGTCAGGCCGGACTCCGTGCCCCCAATTACCCTATGAATCGAAATCTCCCTTCTCCTCTGTTCCAGTGATAGGACTAGACCATAGATCAGGACTGAGAACGAAAGGACAACTATCGGTATCATCAGTATGTAATCGAACACGCTGATTATCCCAAGGAAAATGTTCAGGAAGCCTATCGTTCCGGAAATCAGGTCATTGTACTCAATCATTATGTCATTACCTGTTGTGTAATTTACTCCTTCGATATCCCCTTTCAGACCGTCTAACCAATCTGTGGCCGCTCTGGTGGATGATGAGGGGAGCTCGTTTCTATCTATGGCGATACCGAGATAGCCGTGGTCATTGTTCATCAAAGTGAGCTTCTGATCCTCGGTGAGTACCGAATCTGACACCATTATTGGATTGAATAGCAAAGTGGGGTTTCCCGCTCCCCCTTCTTGGTAAACTGCGGCAACCTTCAGGTCGTATACCGTCATGTTCACCTGACAGTATAGATATCCTGATTCTTGATTGAAGTACTCTTCACCGGGACAATCGTCGAACCCTGTTGCAATGGATGCGAATCCGAGATAATCGTAGGTGTAGGAGAAAGTCAGAGTATCTATTGTGTCGTTGACACCTACTCCTGCCTTACTAGCGATCTCTGAGGGTAGGATTATCGAGCGATTTGAAGATGCTTCCTCGTCGGAGCTAGGCCATGAACCATATATCACGCGATTGGCATGACGTTCGCCCAAATCTCCATCCCATATCCCATCTCCATAGAATCTAATCGTCCTTTTGTCATTGATTGGTGGTCCTGAGTCGTATGCCTCTGGATAGTCCCAACTGACATTAGTCCAGTCACCTGTGATTCCTGTTGCATCGACCGCATTGAGTGGTTGTGGGATTATGCCTCCCTCATCAAAGAACCCGTTGACTCTGACTCCCTGTCTCCCGAACACAAGGCCACAATCAGAAATCTCCTCCATCTCTATCAACTCGGAGCAAGCTGACTCCCATAGTGTTGAGTCGTTCGTCCTGCCCTCTGAATCGGGATCGGGATCTTCTGCGAAGTCCACCTTACCGTCGAATATTTCCTCTTGAAGAGAGAACTGCAGGAATGCGCCACTGAGGCCTGCAGAGTAGGCCAGGACTGTTGTGATTACAAGTGAAGCTAGGAATACTCCGGCGAAAACTGCGAGAACCCTTTCTCTACCAATCCAAGCGCTTTTCATAGACATAGACAAATTATCTGGAATCGCAGAAACAATCTCTCTAATAGAGGCCTCTATGGGAGCGTTTGTAGGTACAGTACCATACTTATTCTTACTCGATTGTCCCTCTAAATAGAGGAAAAATCCTATGACGACCAGCCCTAAGATTGTAGGGGACAGGAGTAGCCACCAACCAGACCTACCCACATCATGTAACCTACGTATTGTAACCGCTGTGAATGAGAAGAACAAAAGTAGTTGTAGAAAAACGAGTAAATATAGAAGCGGTCCGATGATTAGGGTAGTGAACAATCCACTGCCTACTGATGTCGCCAAATCGGATAAGGCGCCCGTGTAGAAGAAATTCAAGATCAACAGGCCCGATGCCAGAGGGAGGTAATTGAGAAAATTCCACCAGAATTCAGACCTTGATGCCCTTCCACTAAAGTCTCCTGTCTTGACCATACCTGTTTTTATTGCCTCAAGGTAGGTCATCGACCTAGTGGGCCTGTGATTTTCCTGGTAATATAGATCCATCAGGGATTACCCCCCACACCCCATGCAGAGCGAATATCCGAAGCGGCGGTTACTCCGTCCCTCAGAAGAAGCATCCTATCTGCCTTGGACGCGAGGTTAGGGTCGTGAGTGACCATTAGTACGGAAATCCCGTAGTCCTCACAGAGTTCCTTGAACAGGTCGAGTATCCCCTCAGCACTCTTAACATCAAGATTACCAGTTGGCTCGTCAGCCAGAATAAGCGGTCTGGAGCCAGAAATCGCCCTGGCTATGGCTACTCTCTGCCTCTGTCCACCAGAAAGCTGGTCGGGGATGAAGTTCATTCTATCTGACAAACCCACCTTCATGAGGGCGTCCTTAGCCTGGGCCTCTGCTTGAGCGGACGGTATACCAGAGAGCTCGAGTGCGAAAATGACATTGTCCAAGGCGGTTAACCTATCCACGAGATGGAAGTCCTGAAATATCCACCCCACGCCTTTCCTCCTAACATCTACGACTCTACTTGGAGGATATGTACCATACTCGAAGTCAGTGAGAGAAATAGAACCTGAATCGGCCTCCAAGAGGCCACCTATGATATTTAGAAGAGTAGATTTGCCACATCCGGAAGGCCCCATCAGGGCTACTAGCTCTCCAGACTTTACCTTCAGGTCTATGCCCTTCAGGACCTCAAGTCTCCTACTGCCAGAGCCAAAGCCCTTCTTCAGCCCGTTGACCTCTAGCATGACCTAACGAGAATTGATGAGTTTATAATCAGTGGTTGTCAATGAACCAAGCTATCGGAGGCGATTATTTTCCAGTGCCTCACTGTATGCTTCAGCCAGTGAGACGCCCTGAGATTTTGGACTTAGTAGGTTCTCTATGTGATTCATCAATTCCTCTGAGGGATGTCTGGGGACCCCTCCAGAGGCCCTCCACTCAGAGTGGATTCGGACTATCTCATCCACCCAATCCTGGGTTGCGGTAGCGGGAAGGAGGCACCTGCTGGGGATTATCTCATTATGTGCCGGAAGGTCTGATGCTATGACTGGGCAACCGGCAGCCATAGCCTCGGCCGGCGGGTATCCGAATCCCTCACTGGCACTGGGGAAGAGTAGGACCTCCGCGCTTTGTAGAGCGGCTAGTAATTGATCCTCCGTAAGCTTGACCTCGCTTCCGATGTGAATAGTATTGATATCTTTTGAAACTTCATCGGGTAATGAAGAAATGACCTTTTTAGCGAATTTTAGCCTCTTCCTGTCTTCATTGCTTCCCAGGGTAATTATCAACATCTTGGATTCACTATCGAAGTCTCTTAGAAGCTCTCGTGGTTTGGGATTTGAGAATGGGCTCCAATATTCTGTGTCTATCTGGTGTCTTACAAGAGCCGTTTTCTTGCCGGGAAACATCATCCTGACATCCATTAGAGTACTTTCAGAGATGCAAATTATCATGTCCGCCCTTTCTAGGCCCTTCTTCAGCATCCTTAGGTCTCTCCTTCTGAAAAGGCCTGGATTTTGTTCTCCGACTGATACAGTAACATCCCCCCCAATTATCTTCCTGGGGTTAATATGGAAGAGGTCGTGAACCGTGACTATTACAGGCACTGGACATTTCTTAGGAACGAGATGAGCCTGTTCCTGGTCAGTAATGTGGATAATATCTGCAGGTGTAGATTCAGATAATTTTGTGACTGACCTGGGATGAGTATACCATCTCTTCACTGCTCTTTGGACGAGCCCGGTTACTTGTTCATGCTCAATGGTTCCGACTTTAGTCCACTGCGGTACAAGCGCCTTATCCAATAATGACTCGATCGCCTGATGAGCCCTGCCTAAGCCTGAGTTCTCAGCGAGACGCCCCCCTCTTACTAGCAGAACTCTGCTCACCATGGCCACACCAAGGCGTATCGGACTTAAACGAGGACGGAGGATGGAGGTTCATGGGGCGTAATGGCGAGGGAGTGGTCGGGGTCCGAGCCAGATTACTCGTTGCCAAGGGTAGCTTCTCCACGATGGGGGGAGCTGAAAGGGATATTATCAGAAACCTTCCTGCTCTCTCAAAGAAATTCGAGGTTTCTGTGGCCACTCTTGACAGTGCTCAGCAACTCGACTCCATTTGTGAAGAATATGGCATTAAACTCATGAAGCCGGATATTTATTGGAAGCCTCCCCAAGAGGCTATATCCAGGATATTGAACAAAGAGTTTTCCAGTTCCTTGCAGAGTTGGAAGTCGGTGGTAGGACTAGTTGAGAATTTTATCGATCTAGACTATGTTCACCTGACCAGTGGTGACGGAAGCCTATCCATGTTGGAAATCATTCCTGATGGCATTTCTTTGCATTTCCACCTACTTGAACCTCATCGGGGCCTACATGAGGACGTATTACATCGAATGATAGACGGATCCCCTAGACGTAACCTTAGCTTGACTAGGGCGGCTTTGAGCATGGCTAGAAGAAAGGACCTGTCCAAGATAAGGATGCTTTCATCCAGAGATAGGACTGCAATCAGTGGAAACTCAAAGTTCACATCCTCGAGAATCGGTGAAGTATACGGAATTCCATCGGGCGTGTTACCTCCCAGCTTAGATCCGGAGGAGTTTCCCCCAGAATCTCTGAGTTCAGAGGTCTCCCCCCTTGTTGGTATCGAGGGGCCGTATGTAGTAACCATAGGAAGAGCGAGTTGGGTGAAAGGAACATGGGAGACGATTTCCATGCTGGAGCACAGTGGTTTGTCTCTTGCATTGGTAGGCGGGGGTGAAAAGGAGTCCATTGATTCATTAATGGAACACGCGAAGTCTAGTAAGGTAGGTATTTGGGTAGCTCCGAGGCTTGAGTCGTCCGAACTTTGTAGTCTGATAAGAGGGGCGGTCGCAGTAGTCAGTATGGCCCACTCAGAACCTTTCGGACTTTCTCCAATTGAGGCCCAGTCCCTGGGTACTCCTGCTCTTTTCGTAGATGAGGGCGGGTTCAGAGAGACAATTACTGATGGGGTTTCAGGAAGGCTTCTTCCCAGAAATGACTACTCAGCATGGCACGCGGCTCTTGAAGAAGCAAAAGACAAACACAATCGCTCCTCATGGTCAGAGAACGGAAGGGTAAGCATATCCAAAATGGGGCTAAACCCTGAGGTTTTTTCCACTAGACTGGAGAACATATTCCTAGATTTAGATTAATGTTAATGTAGCCTAGTAATCTTCGGTAGCGTAAATCTGAAGACTAATAGTGAGCATATTATACCTAGAGTCAGAAGGGTAGTGGATGCCCAAATTGGAAGTATTGCCGCAGAATCTAGAGGTAGCTCAAATGGAAGTATATCGAGAAGAGATTCCCCCCTGGAAAGCTTTCCACCGATAGAAGCAGAAATTGTTGTCATGAGAAATGCCATACCAGCAGTCGCTGATTGTAGCATCGCTAATTGCCTCACCTCCCAAAGTGCCTCGCCCAATCTTACTCTTCCGATGACAAAGGCAGCCCAGAAACCAAGAGCCATTCCACTGTAAACAAATTTGTTGTACAAGAGCGCACTGTTCGAGTGACTTTCTGCTGCAAGATTTCCGGTCATGATAGCCATTGGTATGAACGCAAGTGCTAACATCGAACCTGCTAAGGATGCTCTGTCCATTGTAACCAATAGTGACGGGCTGTTAAGTTTGGACGATGGTAGGAATTTCGAAAGAGAGCATCCAATTGCGCAGATTGTTGCTAAAACCATTGAGCCGATGACAATCTCAGCCATTGCGGTATGAATTGTAGCCGAGCTTACCACTAATTCCCCCCTCCTTGGTATTCGGGGTCCTCCACCCATTCCTCTATTTCAGAATTCCACAGCCACCCGGGGTTCTCCTCAGAGCTGATCATTTCTGATGAGGTCACAATCTGCGTGTGATCCAAATCATTTCTGTCATCTCGAGGGTATAGTCGGGCTTGCAGAGTCACTAAAAATGAGATTAGCAATAATGCGAACGCGAAGGAGTGTGCTCTGGCAGACCAGATTTCCCCCTCAAATGGAGGAGGAGCTGTTCCCATCTTGAGCCATGGCTGTTCTACAGCAAAGGTTCCATTGTATGTTGTAACTCTATACAGGATATTGGCTTCTCCCATGGTAGCAGGAATACTGACCTGCCAGTTATTACATACATCTATTGGATCTTCTTTACAGTACAATTCAGCATTAGTAGGGTTCCACTCTCCATCAAGCATCCATTCCACACTTATACCAGTCGAGTTCCTAGTACTGATAGTCAACGGACTATTGTCTCCTGAGACTCTGAACGAGGGAGCGACCCAGTCATCAGCTAGACCGGGGAGTCCATCGGGGACATCTTGGACATTAACCTCAAACGGTTGACTGACGCCTGTGAATGCCTTGTCTCCAGCATAAGAACCATGATGGATTTCCACATACAAGACGTGGCTTCCAGAACTATCAGGCGAAAGTAAGACCCACGTTACTGTCGCTGAACCGGAGGAAGATGCCTTCGTCTCGATATAATTGGATGAGCCCCCGTTTGGATCTTGAATCAAATGCCAGCCATGATCTTCTGGAGTGTCCGAATTTCCATTCAGAGAGCCTAGGATGAATATTCCAATCATCCGGCTGGGGGTACTAATGCCTTCTATTGTAACATGTACAGCGACAGCTTGCCCTGAGAAAGCCTCGTTCCCGAGTGTGATCTCAATGGTTGCATCTGAAGGCATACTTAGAGCAGGGTCACCATGACAGGACCCCCCACAAGAGTAGTCTCTATTGCCATCCCCGTTCCCTCCTGGGTTTGCAACAGAGCTACCTGGAGCTAGAATCAGTGAGGTACAAATTAGAATAACAAATGCATTCCTTTTCATTCTGATTTCCTCCTTGCCTCTGTTACGGCAAATATCAGAGAAAGAACACCCAGAGTAGCCATTAATCCAGATATTGTTAAGGATATTATTGGAGATGCTTGTTCAGCTGATTCCTGTGAGGATGAGGCTATGGGAGTAGCATCCACACTGGCATGATTCTGACCATCCACAATCCATACTATCTCTTGGTTTTGGACTACTGATGTCACGACGTAGTACAATGTTGTGGCAACAGGGACGGGTTCGCTCCATTCCTTATACTGTGTAGATCCAATATGAGTTAATGGTGTGGGTATTGGTTCGCCCCATGCCGGTATCTCATCGAACATGGTTAATCCAACAACTGAAGATATCGGCGTTGTAGATCTGTAAATCCTATATTCATCTGATGTCCCAGCCCAAACTAGTCTCACCTGATCTCCTTCTAGGGTTGCTACGAGGGATAGGGCAGTCTGTGGATCATCATAGACTATGGACGATGTAGATGATTGGATCTCCTGCATATTATCGGTAACAGTGAGTGAGATTGAATGAGGCCCAGGACCCATAATGACATCAACAGTGCTTCCAGATACCTCTACTCCGTCTATAGTCCAAAGATAAGAGGAAACTTCTCCATCCATATCATAGGAACTAGTCGCATCAAAGGTTGCTGTGGAACCAGATATTGGGGTAGGAGGTATGGTAGACCAGAGTGGAACCGGGGGCAGATTAGCTATTACAACTGAAGCCGATAGATTAGCAGTAAGCCCCCATGGGTCAGTTGCGGTTACAAGAACTTCCCAATCCTGACCTGGCTCAAGTCTTTCTGAATCAACTCTATCTTGCCCACTAAGATCCGTTACTATGAATCCATCTCTTAGCCAAGTAAAGTTCAATTCTACGGGTTCGGAATCAGGATCCATGGTCTGAGTAATTGCTAAGAGAGGTTCTAAGGAGTTTGGTTGGGTAACGACTGGACCAAATGGTGGATTCTGGAGAGTTACTTCTATAATTACGGGATTTGCATTCTCGATAGCTCTTGAATTGGTCTTCATTGAGGTCCCAAGACTTTCTCCATCACCGGGAATAACTTGCACGGACCAATGCTCATCTCTGTCGACCTCAGAGGAGGAAATTGATTCTAGTCCATCATACTCAGTTATCCACTCACCATCAACCCACCATCTAATTTGACTGGCTTGCTCCAAATCCCCGTCGATATCGAATTGCTCCCATTCCACATACAGATCGGAGTCAGTTGTCAGTTTTCCCTCTGGGAAGAGTGAGATGTTTGTAACAACTGGAGGGGTATTGACAATATTTACAGAATCTGTTACAAACCACTCGGACCAGACTAGGCCATCGAATACCCGAACATGGGACTCCCACGTTTCTCCCTTGGAGGTGAAGGATGGGCTAACAACCGTCTCGTCATTAAATGCTGCGACCATCGTAGAATCTCTAAACCATCTAATTTCGGTGGACTGGATTGTGTCTCCATCTGGGTCGTAGGGAGTAACCAATAATTGTAAGGAGTCGGTAGTCAAGGTAATTCCAGTAGTGGAGATGAACGCAGAAACTGAGGGCCCTGTATTTGAGGATCCTATGACGACTATCCCACTGTAAACTGTTAGTCCAAAGTCTGAGGAATCATGAGGAGCGATAGAAACCTCCCATTCATCACCCGACCTAATCATTAAGCTGGAGACAGTTTCTTCTCCGTCTAACTCCGGTACTCTAGAGCCATCTAGGAACCAATAAATTGTAGTCTGTTGGTCATCTTGTGGGTCTCCATCAAGGTCATAGTACTCCCAGTCCAATATTAGGTCGTCATCATCCATTGGTGATTCTGGCCCTATTGACAAGTCTCTGGCAATTGGCGCAGTATTTCCTATTGAGATAGGATCCAAGGAAACCATTTCTCCGAATTCATTTCCATCATTTGGAGTAACCTCTACTCTCCAGCTCTGATCCTTGGAAATCCAAGAATTAGGAATATCCGTTAGATCATCAATCTGAGTAACTCTAAGACCATCCCTGAACCAGTGGATAGATGTGCCTTGCTCGAAATCTCCATCCTCATCGTAATATGTGTAGCTGACTCCAAGCCCAGTCTCCTTAGTTGGAGAGGATTGGACATAGCTCACTGATGATGCCGTGGGAGGTGTATTTGTTGAGCCGGGGTCCTCACCTGACTGATGGGTTAGAGTCGCCCATCCATCTCCGGCATTGTTTCCATTGCCATTCGCAGCCATCACCGCCAACTGGAACGTAACAGTACCTGAGCCAGCTGATGGAGCGGTCCAGTCCAAAGACCAGCTTCTATAATCTGGGAATTGATGTGTTGCTTGGTTTCCTGCAGAGTTGACTTGTGTGTTCATAATTCCAACCCCAGTGGCTAACGTTCCATCGGACACCTGTAGATTGAATCCTCCCTTGGAGCCAGATACTCCCCCATTCATCCCTATGTTCAGAGAATAGCTCTGTCCGGGCGAGTAAGTAGAAGGAAAGTTGTGAGTTGGTGTTGGAGATGCGGCAGAGCCCCCATGACAACCACATCCATTGGAAGAATTGTACCTGCCACCACTGTTGGCTATTGCCATCTGAGATACAGATGATAGAAGTAAAAATATCACAATCACCGAGATGACCCCGCGTCGTGGCACGCTACGCATGGGGGATGCGGAATGAATAAATTCATTGGTTTGAATTGGACAAATCATCCGCTGCATTCATTGATTGTCCCCTCTTCGGATGGCCATGGAACCGATTGAGAAGGTGGCAATCATTGGTGCGGGGAATATGGGTTCTGGGATAGCACAGAAGAGTGCCCAAGAGCGATTCGATGTCCAAATGGTAGACAGGGAGCAAGAGTGGGTAGACAGGGGGCACGGGATTGTGTCAGAGTTTCTGAAAGAAGCAGAGGAGCGTAGGATATTCAACTCCAGGCAGGTAGAGCAGATTAAGTCAAGAATTACTGGGGTAGTGGGAACAGAGAATGTTGATCCATCGACAGATCTGGTCATTGAAGCTGTTTTCGAAGATTTTGACATAAAAAAGTCGGTTTTTGAGACTTTGAACGATGTATGTGATAGTCATACTATTCTGGCCAGCAATACATCTTCGTTGTCTGTGGATAAGCTGGCATCATCTACTGGCAGACCGGACAGGTTTGTCGGCCTACACTTCTTCTACCACCCTGCAAAGAATAGGCTTGTTGAGGTGATTCCAGCTGCTGAAAGCTCCGAGAGAAGTATCAAGCTGGTGGAGCAGTACTGTAAATCAATGGGAAAAGTAGTCATTGTTTGCAAAGACCGTCCGGGCTTTGTGGTAAATCGATTCTTCGTACCATGGCTAAATGAAGCTTGCAAGCTTTTGGAAGAAGGAGTGGGGAGCACCGCACAGATTGATTCGGTTGCTAGAACCGCCTTCAACATTGGAATGGGTCCATTCGCTTTGATGAATCTAACGGGCCCTCCCATTGCATTACATTCAACCGATTACCTAGCCAAACAGTTGGATACCCCCAGGTATATCGGAACAGACTCCCTTAGGAATCTGGTAGAGGGCGGAAGATTATGGGAAATTACAGATGATGAGGAGTGCGATGAGGATACCAAGAGAATAATTTCCGAGAGGCTTCTGGGACAGGTTTTTTCTGTTTCTGCTCAGATTGTTGAGGAGGAGGTATGCTCAATGGAAGATGTTGACAGAGGAGCTAAGGTTGGTTTGAGATGGGCGAAAGGACCGTTCGAG
>MDSY01012749.1_pt1 | contig 13640 bp, 9 predicted proteins | sample 811131 | NCBI WGS metagenome assembly MDSY01 (sample SAMN05326643, study PRJNA326480) | marine metagenome | isolation source: seawater | place: Atlantic Ocean: South West | collected 2010
AGCCGCTCCTAGGTGTTCGGACCGCCATTTGCGATTTGCGGAAGAGGGCACGCAAACTCCCCTCCTATCCCAGCAAGCCGTACGGCCTAACGGTTTTGAACCCACCGAATCAAACTTCGGATTCTTCTTCATACTTAGAAGGGCAACTGGTCTTGATTATATCCGCTTCGAATACCCACTTTCCGTTCTTTTCAACCAACTTACCTTCAGCATAAATTGTGCGATTATCATCCAAACCATTCGAAACTGTTGCTTGACTAAAATCAACGAGTAGTTCTTCAGAAACCCCATGTAGAATGAATGTTGAAGTGTCATTATCAATTGTACCATCTTTTACTTCCCCTCTAATGGCGATTTCACGGCCTTCTAGGGATTCTGGCTCTTCCATTACTTCATCGACGCTTCTTGTAGCCTCAGGAGCCTCTAACAGCAAAGTTGCGCATAATGCTGCTGTCAGCACGCCACCAATAATCAATAATTTAGATCGATGAGTTAGCAAATCAAACCCTCCTTGCTAAGCCAATGGCCTGAGAAAAGTCTTGGAACCCTTCCGCTTTCAATTTTTTATCCAGCCCGTTTACAATTTCTTTAATCACGCTAGCGCCGTGGAAAACCATGGAAGAATATATCTGAATAAGGCTAGCACCATTGATGATTTTTTCCCAAGCATCGTCAGAATTGGAAATTCCACCAACTCCAATTATCGGCCACTGACCATCAGTATGGTCAGCAATAAGACGAATGACGTTGGTTGAGCGGGAACGTAATGGCCTACCTGATAGTCCGCCTGTCTCCAACATCACTCCTTCCTCTTCTGGTCTTTCGATTGTTGTGTTTGTGGCAATAATTCCTGCGCACCCTAGGTCTTTTGCAGTATCAACAACAGACTTAATCTGCATATCCTCGAGGTCAGGGGCTATCTTAATCAAAACTGGTTTATCTGCAGAGTGAACTTGTACAGCTTTGATTATCCGAGCAAGATCTTCATCTTTTTGTAATTCTCGCAGGTTAGGAGTATTGGGTGATGAAACATTAATCACAAATCCGTCGACATATGGACTGCACCTTTCCACAGTGCGAGCATAATCGATATGAGCATCTTCGAGAGATGTAATCTTGGATTTGCCAACATTAAGGAATAGAGGAACATTTGGTTTGGTGGATTTAGCAAGATGAGATGCCATTTTTTCACTACCAGGATTATTGAAGCCCATTCGATTAACAAGGGCCCCATGCTTAGCAGAACGGAACATTCGGGGCTTCGGATTCCCTGTTTGTTCATGTTCGGTAATACCACCAATTTCTATGAATCCAAAGCCAAGTGTTTCCCAGCCACGCATTACTTCAGCTTTCTTGTCCATGCCCGCAGCAAGGCCTAACGGATTTACGAAATTCATTCCCAAACAAACAGATTCAACCTTGCGAGGTTTGTACAAAACTCGCAAACCGATTCTTCCAAATACGGTGAATGATGCTACTTTTAGCCCCAAGATGGCCCTTCGATGCGCTTTCTCGCTATCCATTAACGCCAATATGGGGCGTACAAGCAGTGCATATCCAAGCCCCATTATATTCACCCTGTGAGGGGCATGCTTCAAATCTTGCCCTGACATGGGTTGCAATGTGGAGATGAACAACCCTCGGTGGCCATCGCTGCGAGAAGCCGCTCGAAGATTCCTGAAGGCGGAGGGTTGTGAATTGTCAGTTCCAAATAATATCACCAAACAAGCGTGGGAACTTGTGCAAAAGATTTCAGATAATATTCCCGCTAGACTGAACCTTCCAACAGTAGTCGAAGGAGAAATTCAAGTTGAAGGTTTATTCCAGATAGGAGGAGTTGAACCTGCCATGGAGATATGCTGGGTTCCTGATTGTGCCTGGGATGATTTCAGCGAACAAGTTCTGGAACTTTTGGAAGCAGGATATCCGGGATGTGTGGGATGTGCTGGTCCCGGGGCAGAAGGCGAGTGGAATGAGGCCGTTCGCAGAAGTAAGTTTTCTTGACAAAAATACACCATAATTTTTACAGGTACTATAGTACCTGCTGAAAATCCACTTAATCCGAGGCTTCAAGTATCGTCGGTTTTCCCGGAGAAAAACGTGGCAGTAGTAATCATCGCCGAGAAGCCGAGTGTAGCGGCAGATGTTGCCAAAGTGTTAGGAGTTACCTCTAAACAGGATACTCACTGGCAATCTGAAGAGATTTGGGTCACTTGGGCTGTTGGACATCTTTTGGAACTAAAAACCCCTGAAGAATACGATGATACATTCAAGAATTGGCGAGGGTCAATCGATAAGTTACCTTTCATACCAGAGAGTTTTGAACTTAAGCCGATTACAGGAAGAGGCTCAAACAGGAAACAGCTTACTGCAATTAAGAAGATGATTACTTCTAAGGATTGTACTGAAGTTGTAAACGCCTGTGACGCTGCTCGAGAAGGAGAATTGATCTTCCGTAGAATTATCGAATATTCGAAAGTCAAGAAGCAGATGAGCCGAATGTGGCTACAATCTCTAACAACAGATGCTATCGAATTAGCATGGAACAATAGAGCAGCATCATCAGTTTACGACCCACTACGTGATGCAGCAGTGTCTAGATCTGAAGCAGATTGGATTATTGGAATGAATGGTTCAAGAGTTGCAGCCACTTTCCTTCGCACAAGTCGCAACGACAAGAAGTCCTTGTCACTAGGTAGAGTTCAAACTGCAACACTAGCCATGATTGTTGACCAAGAGTTAGAAATTCTTTCTCACAACCCAGAACCTTTCTGGGAACTAGAAGCTGAATTCAACAGCGGACCAGCGACTTGGAAAGGAAGATGGGAGCGAACAAATCACAAGGATGATCCTGACCACCCTGAACTCAAAGCACACCGAATTATGGAATTAGTTGAGAAGAAAGTACTCGAAGAAGTTCTATCGGCAGAGGGTGACTTCACAGTGGTTCAAAAAGACCGCAACTCTACAGAGAAACCACCACTAAACTTCGATCTTACTAGCCTTCAACGTGAAGCGAATAATATCTGGTCATGGTCTGCGAAAAGAACATTGTCTGTTGCACAAGAGTTGTATGACACTCACAAATTGACAACATACCCACGTACAGATTCTAGACATCTGCCAGAGGATATGAAAGAGACTATTTCCAAGACAATAACACAACTCGGGGCCCAAGACAGCCTGAATGAACACTCGAAACGATTGGTAGATGATGGTCTAACAAATGTCAAAAGAAATTTTGACAACTCTAAGGTTTCTGATCACTTTGCAATTATTCCAACGGGTAAAATTCCTTCTGCCAACATGAATGCAGATGCTTCAAAACTGTATGACTTAATAGCAAGGCAATTCCTTGCATCATTCCACCCAGAATCTGTTTGGAAAGTCGAGAAAAGAACTGCTACTAAGCAATCTCAAAACTTTGTCAAAGAAGCAAGAAGTCTGTCAACTCCGGGGTGGAGAGCGGTTCGACCAAAGAAACAGTCACTGCCAGAGGGATGGAACACTTTACCTGCAAACCCAGGCGCTGCTACTCTAAGTTCACATGAATTCAAAGAGGAAAAGACCAAGCCTACTGGCAGACTAAAAGAAGCCGGATTACTAAGATTAATGGAGCATGCTGGTAAGAAAATTGAGGATGATGAACTTGCAGCAGCAATGAAAGGTAAGGGATTAGGGACTCCTGCAACTCGTGCAGATACAATCGAGAAACTAATTTCTCGAGAATTCATTGGTAGAGGCAAGGGTGGTTCGCTAAGAGCGACACCACATGGAATAAAAATGATCGATATTCTAAGACGAATTCCAGTAGAGTGGATAACTTCTGCAGAACTAACAGGTGACATGGAGTCAAAACTTGGAAGCGTCCAGAATGGTACTTATGACCGTAAATCATACATGGATGGAATAAGAGATTTGGTTCAACAAATGGTAGATGGAATAAGAGATCATGACCGTGCAAAATTGTACGCTGATGATGAGCCCCTAGGCAGCTGTCCATTATGCAAAGCAGATGTTGGTGAAACTGTGCTTTCATATATTTGCACTAAGAATGAAGGTCGCGATAAAGGCTGTTCATTCGTAATGTGGAAAGATGCTAGTGGCCGTTGGTTTGACAGAGTCACTACTGCAAGATTGTTGGAAAACAAGTCGATTGAAAAACTACATGGATTCTTTTCAAGAGACGGTGATGGTTACGAAGTTTCAGTTAGCATTGCTGATGATGGTAAAGTGACGGTTGCAGGAAACGCTGCAGAGACTACGACTTCTGATGATGTTGAATTATGCCCTTGTCCTAAATGTGAACAAGGAACGATTAGAATCGGTGAAAAAGCATACGCTTGTGACAATGCAGAATGCACTTTCAGAGGACTCGGAAAGAATATTTGCAAGCGTGACATTTCAGTAGAAGAAGCAAAGAAGATTCTAACTGAAGGAAAGTCGGATTTAATAGAAGATTTCACTTCTAAAAGGGGCAAACCATTCCCTGCATTCCTAGTTGTTGAAAGTAAGAAGGTAGGATTCGAATTCCCACCTAGAGCACCACCTGCAGATGCTACTAAATTCCCAGTAGTCGAAGGTGTCGTTGCTATGTGCACAAAACACAACATCGGAATTATTGAGACTGAAACTCACTACCAATCTGAATCTAATTCAGAAGGCTGTAGTATTTCCATTATGCGTGAAATGAGCAAGCGGGCAATAACCCGTGAAGAGGCAAAGGAATTAATCGAGAAAAAGAAAGTTGGGCCATTCGATGATTTCATCTCGAAAAAAGCCGGTAAACCGTTTAGTGCATCTTTGTTCATCAAAGGCAATGAATCGGTTGGATATCGCTTCGCGAAGAAGTAAGACAGCAAAACCTTGACAACATAGACTCTTACAGACCAATCTGATGTACCATCAGGTAGTCATTATCGGAGCCGGTCCTGTCGGCGGACGTTTGGCTACTGAATTGGCTACTAGAGGCATCTCAACACTTATGGTTGAAGAGCATGCTGAAATCGGTAGACCCTTTCAATGCGCAGGCCTGGTAAACCCTCCTGCTATGGAAATGGTTAATCTTCAAGAGACAATATTGCAAAATGTCGATGGAGCTTTGATTCATTCTCCTTCAGGAATAATGGTTCCAGTAGGAACAGACGGTCTAACACGTACTCATGTCGTATGCAGAAAAAGATTCGACCAAGGGGTAGTAGCACAAGCAATGACTGCGGGAGCTCACCTTTGGCTACTATCAAAACCGATAGATGCAAATGTCACATCTGATGGTGTGGAATTGAAAATTGAGAGAGAGGGAGAAATTGTAGATGTCAAATGCGATTTACTCATAGGCGCAGATGGTGCACATTCCTGGACAAGACGAACATTCCGTCTTGGAAGACCAAAAGAAATGATGATTGGATTCCAAGCAGACGTAAGTGGACTAACTGGCAAAGACAATTGGCTAGAAATGTATACTGGAAAAGATGTTGCTCCGGGATTATTTGCCTGGGTAATTCCAACTGGCAATAATAGTCACAGAATTGGAGTATGGTCAAGAGCCCAAGATCTAGAAGGAAGAAGTGTTGAACAATGCTATGATTCGCTGATTAACCACCCACTATGGAAGGAAAGATTTGCTGGTGTGAAAGAAATTGCACGATATTGCGGGCCTGTTCCTTGTGGAGTAATACGCAAGCCATACAAAGACCGTGTGATGGTAATAGGTGATGCTGCAGGAATGGCAAAGCCAACCACTGGCGGAGGGATTGGGCCAGGATTCAGACAGGTCGAGGCTATAATTGAAAATCTGGTTAAAGCAATTGAAAATGGCAGATTAAAATCTGGAGACTTGGCTAAAGTGTGCAAACCATTCAAGGCATTCCGCAAAGAACAGGACAGAGCACGCGCACTGAGAGATCTTATTGTATCAACGCCTGATGACGAAGAATTAGATTCACACTTCAGGATGTTTAACCGCCCTGAAATATTAGATTTGATTAACATTGAAGGGGATATAGAACACCCAGTGCCTCTTGGAATGACATTACTGAGAAGAGTACCAGAATTCAGAAAGTTGGCACTCAAGGCTGGCTTCAAACTACTATTTGCTTAGGTGGATTAAATGGTCAATGTAAAACATCGCATCAGATATCCACCGTTTGAACCTGCCAAGTTGAATGCTATCCATATTCCGATTGTCGAACATTCTTTCGAAGTAGAAGGACCTGTAATACCTTCATTTAGGCTTGGAAATGAAGATTCATGGATTGTCGAAAGAGTTGTGGAAGGTGAACATGAAACCAATTCATCATATCATGGAACCACTCCGCAGATTATTGAGAAACAACGTACTGGGTGGTATTTGATACCTCACCCAATACATGCTAAGGCAAGGAAATTTATCAATGGAGTCGTAGTCGTATTGCTATTTTGTCTGTTCTACTTGTTTTCAACACCAATTCTTGATTCATTAGGAATTCCAACATTTGGTACAGGTAAAGTCCGTTTGGGTATGCTTGATTATCCAATCTTGGTGTTAATCGTCGTCCCGCTAATGGTCACACCAATCGCACTCAGGGTTGCAGCAAACCTAGGGGACTTGCGAAGACAAAAATATTTCTTATCCAACGCCCCTCCAAGCCCAGTAATTACATTGGATGAAATCCAAAGTGGTTCAAATTTAAATGGAAATATCAAGATTACTGATGCCCCAGATGACTGGACTGAACTGAAAGTTTCCTGGCGCGTAGGGATTTTACCACCTGCAAGGCACAAAGTCTTCACAGCACTAGGATTGAGCCAAGATGGCCAACCCCCACCTGGACTGACAACACCATTACCACATCATTGGGAAAAAGGACTCGATGACGGGACTGGGATGGGTGAAGATGCACCGATGGAGAGACACGATGTCCCAGGAGGTGTGTTCTTGCGACCAATGAGAATCATGGGTATTGGTGGAACTCAAAAGATCGAAAGAACTGGAGGAGATTTCGAATTGACAACACCAGAAGGGGACTGGCCAGGGACATTATACGGTGGACTTGTAAGAGTCCATTGGGAACTGATTGTTAACATTGAAAGAAAGAAATCAGGAACCCTACTCTGGGTTTATCCATTGACAGTCGAGCACCAAAGCAAACCAACTACAAATGAAGAAATCCAGATTTCGGATGGTCGCACTGAGAGTGACACTCTGTGATGAAAGGTTTCATGTGCCCCCCCCATTGTGTAGATTCATGGAGACCAAGACGCTCAATGCAGCATTTCTTACTCTAATCATGGTACTATCTGGATGCTTAGGCACAGAAAGTAATGATACTGTAGAAGATACATTATCTATTCCAGAAGAAATTTCGGCATCGATATCCATCAAACAAATTGCTGATGAAATACAATTTGGCGAAATTGTTGTTATCGAAGGATTAGTTGAAATCACTCCAGCTGATTTAACAAAAAGATATGAATACAATTTTGTCAGTAGCAGAGGAATAGAAAATGTCGAGAGTACTGTGACAAGCACTGATACTAGCATAATTCTAGTCTTTATACCAAATATTCCGGGTGACTGGACGGTAAATATTAACCTAATAGTAGATGGAATTAAGGATGCTTTGAATGACAACATATCATTTACAGTTCTGGCCCCAGATGAGGGTAATACCTTCATTTCTGTTGATACGATAGTTGAAGTTGATAATACATTTCCACTAACAATTAGCGGCTTTGTAGAGCATTCAGAGACCTCGACTTGCAGTTTATTTTTAGAAAATGATAATGCTGTGATCAATACAGATGAAAATGGAGATTTCACCTATACCTACAGTGAAGAGGTTGATGAATCATTCAATATGACAATCGTTGCATCATGTGGTAAATACACAATTTCAACAGATTCTCGAACCATTCGAATTATTCTTGTTTCTGATGATGATGCAGATGGAGATGGTATCCCTGATGACGCCGACTATTGTCCAAACGGATACGGAGAGGATGAAGGTTGGATAACGAATGAACTTACTGATAGAGATGGTGATGGTTGTCACGATAATGAAGAGGACAGAGATGACGACAATGATTTGATTCCTGATGTAGATGATGACTGTGATTCAGAAATTGGCTGGGTTAGCAATATTGAAAGCGATTATGATCAAGATGGATGTAATGATTCAACAGAAGATTCTGATGATGATAATGATGGAATCGATGATGATGATGATTCATGCCCCAATGGTGACATCGGATGGGAATCGAAGACATATACCGATTGGGATGGTGACGGCTGCCAAGATTACACCGAGGATATGGATGATGACAATGACTTAGTCAATGACACTGTAGATGATTGTTGGAGAGGCTATGCAAACTGGACTAGCACTTCTGAATTGGATTATGATGGTGATGGCTGCAATGATGAATTAGAGGATGAAGATGATGACTCAGATGGGGTAAACGACGTGAACTCTACTGGCGTAACTCTCGATCAATGCCCTCGCTCACCACTCAACAGCCAAGATATTGATGAGAGAGGCTGTGATGGAACTGAAAGAGATACTGATTCTGATGGAATTATGGATTCTGATGATTCATGTCCAGGCACACCAATTGGAAATGTTGTGAATGAATTTGGTTGTGCAGATTTAGATGGCGATGGTGTATTTTCAAATGTAGACAACTGTTCGCAAACAATGGATAAGTGGACCCCAGATGCAGCAGGATGTGCTGTATATCAACTACCAGTATCATGGAAAGAAAACGGACATGGCAATGGAAGGATGGATACTGTAGCACATTTCTCATTACCAACAACTGATGGAACTTGGTCATTTAGAAATGAATGGAATGGAGAAGACGTATACATATTTTTATTCAAATATACAGACTCATCTGGTAGTGGAAACAATGCTGACTGGTCAAGTAACCCTGGACCAATGATACGTCAACTACCAGATAACGCACATCTTTTCTATGGCTCTTTTGACAATTCTTACCATAACGACATTCTAGGTAGGCAATCAGCGGTTCAAAATGCTCTGAACCCTGAAGAAGAGGCCAAGTGGGATGGAAGAATTCACTACATTGACCAGGATATGTCAACTGCAAGTGGTGGAATTGGTGATTTAATCAATAATTGGAATTCATTATATTACGGAATCGATCGTTTTCAAAGAGCACGTGAAATCGGTTCAATCTATGCTTGGACAACTCAATCAAATGACATTACACACTGGGCTTACGAAGCTAGGATGTACAATTATGAATTTACAACCGAAGTGAGAGAAGACGACCCTAATGTTCACTCTGTTACGATAGTTGATGAAGACTGGCATAGCGGAGGTTGGAGTTCAGGATATGGCACCAAATATGAGAATGTGAGTATTACTCTACCAAATAATATTTCAACATATGATACCCTTGAAGTGTTCCACGAACATGCTTGCGATGAGAGGAGAAACCGTTATTCTAAGAGTGATGGAAGCGACGGAGGATGCCATGAATGGGATTATCTAGCCTACATGAAAATCTGTGAACGAAACGATTCGGCCAGTTGTGGTACGGAGTTTATGCGGTGGATAACAACTTATGGACGTGAAGGTAGATGGTTGACAGACATTTCACCATACCTTTTCATGTTAGAGGAAAACGATGTTCGAACATTCAAGTATGAAGGTGCGAATAAGGGTATGATGACTATCAAGTTACTATTCTCTGACTGGGATGTTGGTGAAAGAAGCAGTAGCGGCGAACAAATATTCACAGGTGGACAATTTAATGGCCAATACAACAACGAGTCGACATACAAACGCCAGCACAATTTTTCTGCAATAGCTGATTATCACCATGTGAAAATAGTTTCAACCATTACCGGACATGGTTTCAACCAGGACCAAGCAAATTGTGCTGAATTTTGTGACCATGAACACCACTACTACCTCAACAACTACCATGCATATGAATGGCATCCAATTGTAGGTGATAACCAAGGATGTGAAAAATTAGTCGATAATGGAGTTGTGGCGAACCAGTTTGGCTCCTGGCCATTTGGAAGGGCTGGCTGGTGTGCTGGTCAAGACGTCAAGCAATGGACATATGACATCACAGATTGGGTAGATAATTCTTCAACAAACAACCTATTGTACAAAGGGCTGTTCAATGGACAAGAATATGTCCCGCAAGACACTAATGGCGGCGGAAGAGAAATCCGTGCTAATGTTTGGCTAGTCTGGTATGATCAAAACTGAGAAGGTGGCGGGGCCGCTAAATTTTCCAACTTCGTTTCCGACTGAGGAGTTTCAAGGACTTCATACCGAGAGTTTCTTCTTCGAGGACGATATCCTGCCCTCACTATTGCATCTTGCAATTCAATTTCACTAGCCTCTAGTTTGTCTGTACCTGAAGCCGACACAACATTTTCTTCCATCATAGTGGAACCTGCATCATCTGCCCCTCCGAGAAGTGCCATTTGAGCAATAGAAAGACCCATTGTAGGCCATGATGCTTGAATATGGGTAATATTATCAAAGAACAAACGAGAAATGGCCACATGTCTAAGGTATTCGCTAGGACCTGCACCTAATTCTACTCGGTTTCTACCACGATTACGCTTGCCATATGTGTTGTTCTCTAATTGAACGGGCCATGAGATAAAAGAAGTAAAACCAATCGAATATGTTTCCATACTAGAATCTTGTAAATCTCGTATTCGTCGCATATGTTCAATTCGATTCTCTAAAGACTCGCCAAAACCAAATACATTAGTCGCACTTGTGATCAATCCAAGAGATTGAGCCTCAGACATTACGCGTAGCCAGTTATCAGGAGCTCCCTTTTTTGGTGAAACATCTTTGCGAACCTCATCGACTAGCATCTCGGCTCCACCTCCTGGAAGACCATGCATTCCAGCATCCTTGAGGTGTTGTAGGACTTCCAATGTGGTAAGGTTGGCCACCTCTGCTATTCCTTCGATTTCAATAGGTGAAAAACAATCTAAATCGATTGTCGGGTGTCGAGTTCTTAGTGACTGTAGCAAATTAGTATAGTAATCGATTCCTAAATCTGGATTAACTCCGCCCTGCATGAGAATCCTAACACCTTGAATTTGTTCAAGTTCTTTGACCCTCTGGCTTATCTCATCAATAGTTTGAGTATATGTTTCATCATGGCCAGGTGGGCGGTAAAATGAACAAAATTGGCAATTTATGGTGCAAATATTTGTGTAATTGATATTTCGATCTATGAGATAGGTAACTTCCTCATTTCCATTAATTTGTTGTCTCCTCTTATTAGCCGCACTACGGAGCGAATGTAGAGGCGCGTCACGATACAAAATTACAGCATCGCTAGGAGACAATCTGTCTCCTGATGACATGTGTAGTGACAATATTTCACTCCAATCCAGAGTACCACCTCATGCTGTGCCAACTACAGACTCGATATTAGCAATTGTTTTTGGGCAGTCACCAGATAGTACATCAGGGCCATCTCGAGTAATCAATACATCATCTTCAATCCTTATGCCAATATTTGCATATCTCTCAGGACAGTCAACATCCGGTCTCCAAGCACCAAAGTACAAACCCGGTTCAACAGTAATTACCATACCTTCTTCGAAAACTCGTGTTTCGCCATCTGGGCGGTAAACTCCTACATCGTGAACATCAATACCCAGCCAATGACCTGTATTGTGCATGTACCATTTTGTAAGTTCACCAGATTCGGAATCAAGGGCGTCTTCTAAATTCTGGCTAATGACTCCAATTCTAATTAGTCCTTCAGCCAATACTCGACGAGCTGCATGATGAGGTGCATCGTAAGGTCTTCCGATTCTGCATTCATCTATTGCGGCTAGTTGTGATTCGAGTACGATTTCATAAATCTCCGCTTGTGCTTCACTGAATTTACCGTTAACTGGCCATGACCGAGTAATGTCAGATGCATATCCTTTGTATTCACAACCAGCGTCGATGAGAAGAATTTCACCCTCTTCACAAGTATCATTGTTTACAGTGTAGTGCAAAACAGTGGCATTGTCACCACTACCAATTATGCAAGGATATGCAATACCTGACGTTTTACAATACTTGAATACACCTTCAATTATACCTTCAAGTTGCCATTCACCGACACCTGGTTTTGTATTTGCCATAGCCTGAATATGAGCTTGGCTTGCAACCTTAGCAGAGTGACGCATCAACTCGATTTCAGCAGATGATTTGCGCAATCTCAATTCATTAATTTGTGGAGAAGGATCGACTATGCTTACTGGGCCTGTGCCAAGTTTTTGTTTTGCTCGGCTGTTGGTTTTTATTTCATGCTCGACTAAAGTGTCCACGTCAGGGTCGACACCCATCTTCACAAAAACACGAGAACAATCAACTAGCATTTCGGACAACCTTTCAGATAATTCATCGTGAGAATAGGCGACATCAACTGGCCAATTAGCAACTGCTCCTTCGATGCCTGGTCTTCGGCCTTCCCAAATTTCTTTGAGAACATCTTTTGGCTGAACAAAAATTGAGGTAACCCATTTGCCATCAGTATTATGAGCACATAAAACAGCGTCAGGATCTTCCCACCCACACAGATAAAGCATGTTACTACTGGTTCGGTAATGATAGTGAACATCATTTGAGCGAGTGGACTCATGAGGTGCAGTGATAATCAGCAAATCATTAGGACGAAGTTGAGAGAACAATCTTGATTGGCGTGAACGATACTCATCGTTAGTAATTACAGCAGGCTCAGAACCTACAGCCAGCAAAGAGTCGCCCCACATGTGTAGCGCTAGAGGGACTGATTTTTCAGTCCTTGCCTCCGTAGGAGGCAGCAGAATCATTCCATATTTCATTATCATCAGGGTTTGTTTTTGTATTTACATCAGAACTAGACTTCCCCGAAGCACCCCACTTGGGCATGCTGGAACTCTCATATTCTGTCAACTTTTTACGCCTGACATAAATCACAATTACACCGATTATGGCTATGAACATTAAAATTGCCATAATATTTAGTTCATCATTCAAAGAATTTGTATTTTCACTCACAACAACATCCATGTTGTGAGTAATTTCTGCACCATTATCATCAACAATAACCAGACGTAGTTCATGTGTACCAACACCCAAATCCTTCACTAAAATTTGTGATGTTTCAGACACGATTTTATCATCAATATACCAACTGTAGACAATAGATTCGCCATCACTACCGGTATCATGAGCAAGTACTGCCATTTTCAAACTTTCACCTTCAACTAATTTCCATGATGCAGAATCTGAAACATCAAGTCCGTCAACGAGGAGATTTAGTGTGGGATTAACATTTTCAATATTGATGGTCGTAGATGTACTAGAAAGTCGGCCAACCATGTCTACTACATCTAGTTGAATCGAGTAGATACCAGATTGCTCCGGAATTAGAGTGAATACCATCTCATTAGTCTCCGATTGCTCAACAACTCTTATGGCTCCATCTGGATTAATAACATACCACACAGCCTGTAAATTAGGACCCCATACACCATCTCTAGATAGGCTACCATCTATGACAACCAAGTCTCCCTCAAAGGCCTGTTGTGGACAAATTAATTCGGCCTCAGGGTTTGTTTGATCTACGTAAAATGTAACTTCAACTATTGGTGAATTGCGAAGATA
>MDSY01097198.1_pt1 | contig 13640 bp, 12 predicted proteins | sample 811131 | NCBI WGS metagenome assembly MDSY01 (sample SAMN05326643, study PRJNA326480) | marine metagenome | isolation source: seawater | place: Atlantic Ocean: South West | collected 2010
GCGCTGCAGTGTCTGGACAAATGTGTCACCTAACTAGAACTAGACGTTCCTACTAGTGCGCACTGTCCCTTACTAAATTTCGGCGTCGGGTGCTAATGATTGTCGGGCAGCTCCGATCGCTCTCGCGCGGCACGCTCATCCCGTTGGCCCTCGGACACAACCTCCTAGGCCGTGGGCTCGATGGCATCACCGACTTGCGTGTGTCACGCCAGCACGTCGAAATCATCGCCACGGGCCCTGCAGCGTCGCCGAGTTTCCGCGTGCTCTGCCGGAGCGCGACCAATTCGGCCGAGCTCCTCCCAGCAGCGGGTAGCCCATCGCAACCTCTTGCGCTAGAGCGCGACGACACGAGTGGTGATACGGCCCTCTCCGAAACAGGTACCGCTTTTCGCCCGGGTGATTGTCTAAACCTCTTGCCTCGTCGCTACACGTACATCCTCGAGTCGTCAACTACCAGCTCAGCGAACGTTGACACCAGATGTGATGACACCAGATGTGAGGACACCAGATGTGATGACACCACGTGTGATCGATCGGGCGCAGCGAGGAAGCGTGGCGCGAGCGACGAGCTCACTCTATCTTCCGGCGAGAAGAAGGAGAAACGCTTGACGGCTCAACATGTCTCGCACGAGGACCACCATCGAGAGAGCTCCAATTGCAGAAGCTCCAATGGCAGCGATGACGGCCACCGCGGAGGAGACGGATGCGAAGGAGGAGACGGAGGCGTCGGAGGAGGTGGAGGAGGAGGCGGTGGCGCAGGAGGAGGCAGAGGCGATACCTCTGGCGCCCATCCACTCGATGACTGGGAAGGGCTACAGCTTCCACCGTATCATCACCCACCGAAGCCAGTATCGCCCGAAGGGATCCATGCGCTCGAGAGACTCGCGACGAGCCTGGAGCGGCATCCTACCCGAATCTTCATGACGACGCGCGAATTCGTCGTCGCGTATGACGCCTACCCAAAGGCGCGACACCACCTCCTCGTACTCCCCCGGGAGCCTCTCTCAGGCCCCTCGGCGCTGCGTGGCGCTCGACACGCGGCGCTGCTCGAGCGAATGGCGAGGCTCGCTCGTTGGCTGCGCACGCGGCTGGAGGAGGAGGCGGGCGCTGCGCCCTGCCGGCTCGGCTTCCACGCACTCCCATCAATGCTCCAGCTCCATCTCCATGTGATCTCGCTCGATCTCGACTCGCCATGCCTCAAGAATAAAAAGCACTTCAACTCGTTCACCACGCGCTTCCTCGTATCGCCCGACGAGTGGGTTCGGATGCTTCGCGCTGCTGGAGGCAGGATCGAAGTGGACGCGGAGCGAGAAGAGGTACAGCTCAAGGGAACCATGCGATGTCCGCTGCTTGGCTGCGAGCTCGTCAACATGCCAAAGGTGAAAGCGCACGTTGCCTCGGCGCGTTATCAACAAGCATTGCAGGATGCAGCCAAGCAAGGGCTCGATTGATGGTGTCCGGAGGGCCTCTGATCTGTTCGGAGAGGGGGGTCTAGGGGATGACATGATGATTCGAACTTAGCATAGCTTGTGTGACCAAGTATGTACAGTATGTAGCCTTAACTACTGTTACAAGTTAGAGTACGAATGAGCAACAACGCAACTGCTACTGTATGTACTGGACGTGTGTGTGTGCTACCCAGGTATTATTGGTAAGGGAGAGAAGAAAAGTTTTACTAAGGGACACCAATAGGCTAGGCCGACGCAGATTGGCTGTGGCGGGAAGGGGTCGGCTGCTGGCCGGCAGTGGCCAGCGGATGGACAAGCCACCGGTGGTGTGCGACAATGGGACCGGCTTCGTCAAATGCGGCTTCGCCGGCGACAACTTCCCATCGCACATCTTCCCCTCCATCATCGGGAGGCCCGTGCTGCGCTCCGAGGAGCGCGTGATGGATATCGAGCTCAAGGACATCATGATCGGTGACGAGTGCACAGCGGCTCGCGACATGCTTGAGACGTCTTACCCGATCAGCAACGGCATCGTCAAGAATTGGGAGGACATGGAGCATCTCTACAACTATACGTTCGACCGTCTGAAGATTGACCCCTCGGAGCATAAGATCATGCTGACCGAGGCTGCTCTCAACCCGAAGAGGAACCGAGAGAAGCTGGTGGAGGTCATGTTCGAGACGTTCAACTTTGATGGCGTCCACTGCTCCATCCAGGCGGTCCTCACGCTCTACGCGCAGGGGCTCCTCACAGGCGTGGTCGTCGACTCGGGCGACGGCGTCACGCACGTGGTGCCCGTTTACGAAGGCTTCGCGCTCGCCAACCACATCAAGCGGCTGGACGTGGCGGGGAGGCATCTGACCGAGTATCTCATCAAGCTCCTCCAGCTCCGGGGGTACACCTTCAACCGGAGCGCCGACTTTGAAACCGTACGGGAGCTCAAGGAGAAGGTTTGCTATGTTGGGTACGATCTGGAGCTCGAAAAGAAGCTCGCGCTCGAGACGACGGTCACCTGCCAGAGCTATACCCTGCCAGACGGACGGGTGATCAAGGTGGGCGCCGAACGCTTCGAGGCGCCCGAGGCCCTCTTCAACCCGCACCTGGTGGACGTCGAGGGCAAGGGGCTCGGAGAACTCGTCTTTGGCGTGATTAACGGCGCGGACATGGACCTTCGGCCGGAGTTTTACAAGCACATTGTGCTCTCCGGTGGATCGACCATGTTTCCTGGGCTGCCATCACGGCTCGAGAAGGAGCTCCGCGGTCTCTACCTCACACAGGTGGCCAAGGGCAACGTGGCGACGCTCGAGAAACTCAAGCTACGGATCGAGGACCCTCCCAGGCGGAAGCACATGGTCTTCCTCGGCGGCTCGGTACTGGCAGACATTATGAAGGACAAGGAGGCCTTCTGGATGACGAGAGCAGAGTACCTCGAAAAGGGCATCGAGGGAGTCCTTGGCAAGTGCTTCTGAAGCTCCCCAAGCTGGAATCTCACATTGGACAATTGTGCATGGAAGCATGGCTAGGCGCACATCCCACGCGGCCCACGGGCAAGTGGCCGTGATAGTTCTGACACAGCTCTCAGAGATATATGTCAAAGTGGACTCTCAGGCAATGTCGCAGAGTATACATAGTATATGTCGAAAATCGAAATCGTGTGTGGCCAGATGTGCATCATACGTGTACAATTCGAATTCATACTATATATATTCTATATGCGCACGCACACGTAGACGTACACTAACACTTCACCACCGGACTCGTGAGTATATGATCCGTTCAAGTAATCCTCGGCAGCTCTCGTTCTGTGCACTCGTCTCTGGATGGCACGGTACTCAGTGCCAGTGAAGCGCTGATGAGCCCCCGAGCTCCTCCGACCTGTCGACGGGCCCACGAGCGCTGGCTCCTCCGGCGCGGCCTCAGCGTGACGCGGCTCTCACTCGGAAGGCCGATGGGACGCGCGCAGGGCGAGAATCTCTCCGCGTCGCCAAAGCTGCTCATCGCACGCCTCGCACGCCGGCGCTTCAGCTCGGGCTTGAAGTAGAGATCGTGCGCCACGAGGAATACGAACGTGAGCACGCTGAAGGAGACGGCGGCGATGGTGAATCGTGCACGTCCGTGGCGCTCAACGTGGTGCTCGACGACGGCGTCGTAGAGATCCTTGACGGCCCACCCCATCATGATCCCGAGCGTGCTGACCACCAAGCTCAACGCGAGCGTGAGCCGGATGCGCCCGCCGCAGAGCTTCCACGGGTCGGGCTGCCGCCACGCGACAAGCACGGCTGCGAGCCCGAGGATGAGCAGCCAGCAGAGCGCAAGGATCCATGCCCAGTGTGCTCGGACGAGCATGAGGTCGTTGAGCCTGTAGCACGTCGCGCTCGCATCCGCCGCCCTGGGCACCCACAATGACTTGGAAATGTTCGAGATGACGAGAGCGAGCAGATATTCAAACGCTCGCGAGAGGAGACGTTCGGTTCTAGCGAGCCAGAGCTCCGCGAGCCGCGCGCCTCGTCGTGCGGCGCGTCGTGCGCATGCGGCAAAGCGACGCTCGAGGTGGGACTCTGCGGCGCCTAGAGCGAGCGCCAGTACCAAGCCGCCCAGGATCCGCAGCGAGACGGAGCTTCCGATGCGCGTTGCGCGGTGTGTGACGAGAAAGTCTGGGACGCGTAGCAGGGCGACAATCGGCCTGAACCAGCCGTAGCCCAGCGGGAGTGCAGCGGCACCAATGAGATGGGCGCTCGCATGGCCCAGGTACAGCACGAGACATCCGCGCACCTTGCCACGCCAGCCGCCACCTCTCACAAGTGAGAGGCGCTCTGTTGCTGGAAGCAGGCCGGTGCTAAGGCAGAGAGGCGTCACGAGGAGTACGCCCACCCCGAGACACACTGCCCAGCAGCCGGCATATAAGCTGAGCGAGCTGGAGAGGGTGCTTGAGGGGGGGCTCGAGGGGGGGCTCAAGGGGGTGCTCGAAAGCCTCACCCCCCCCTCCCGCCTCTTTGCGAGCGCACCTTGCGTCACCTCGATCGCAGAGGCGACGAATGCCTTCCACATCCAGCCGGTGAGTGTTTGCCAGCAGGTGAGGAGCACCGCCTTGCGGCTAGACCACTCGACCCAACGCAGTGTCGCAAGGCGGAGGGGCGTGCCAATGAGCAGGGTCACACCCATCGCGTTAATCAGCTTGAAACACACCTCCCACCCCGCGTCGTCAGACGCTCTCGGACGCTCGTTGATGAGGTCCTCCCAGAGCGTCGCCATGAAGTTGGCGCACGCAATGATGAGGATGGGCGAGAGCCGTTGGCGAAAGCTCAAGATGGCTGCCGAGTGATGGCTGCCACCGTTATGGGCGCCAACGTTGTTGGCGCCAACGTTGCTGGCGCTGCTGGTGCTGCTGCAGGTGCTGCTGCAGGTGGCGCTCTCGGCGGCGCTCTGGGTGGCGCTCTCGTTGGCGCTCTGGGGGGCGCTCTGGGGGGCGCTCTGGGTGGCGCTCTGGGTGGCGCTCACGGTGGCGCTCTCGGTGGCGCTCTTGTTGGCGCCGTCCTCGGAGCCGCCGGAGGATCCGGGAGAGGGGAGGGGAGAGGCCGTAGAGCTCGCCTCGAGCTCAGGTGTCGCCGTGCTCGTCAACGTGCCGCGCGCCACCGCGGCGCGAACGCAAGACCACTGACCACTCGCTGTTGCATCGAACCTTCTCCTACTTCTGCTCGCGCCAATGACACGCCGCCATTGGGACATGGGACTCAGCTGTTCGGGAGGCCGCTTGTCCATCACTGAGGCGCTCGTGACACACACGCTCATGCGCTCGTCTCGCAACGGAGCACGAGTGCCACCCCGACTGCGCTCCAAAGGGCTGGGGCTCCCATCAGCGGAGAGGCTTAGGCTCTCAAGGGAGCCTGAAGAGCATCCGCTCCTAGTGGCGTCGGAGGTCTCACCAGGCGCCGCTGCGTCGTTATGCATCACGCAGCAGGTGGCAGGACCTCGTGGAGGGGCGCGAGCTGGGTGGGTCGGCGGATTATTTTTTAGAGTATATGCATGCATGCAATCAGATGAAAATCGCCCCCCCTGGCCATTCTTTTTATAAGTTTAAGTTGCCAATCCTGCTGCCCCCCCCCCCACCATGAACGCTGACGCACATTCGCCGTAAGACGGAATTTTCTAGGACGCGTATAGCGACCGCTATTACCCGCTAGGTGCCCCCGTGAGCTCATCCTTGCCGCCGTGATCTCATCGAGGATCGAATCTCTCAGCGCGGGCATCGGGCTGCTCACCATTGCTCTCCCACATCCTGATCGACGCGTTTCCTTCCGCGGCCGCCCTTCTTGCGCTGGTTGAAGCGGTCGGGCCGGAAGGCGTCGATCGGAACGCATGAAGTGGCGCCGTCGAGCAAGAGCTCGCTCATCGCCTTTCCAGAAACGGGTGCCCAGAGGATACCCCAGCAGTTGTGTCCGGCGGACATGTAGGCGCCGTTGACGTTTGGGATGGCACCCATCAACGGCATCGCGTCGGGGGGGCACGGACGCATGCACGCCTGCACAACCTCTGGCTCACCAAACTGTGTGGTCATCGCACCGAAGGCAGCCTTGGCGGCCTCGACGCGAGCTGGGTCGGCATGCACCTCCCCTGGCGGATAAGCTCCCGCCCTGAGCATTTGGTCAGTCACATACTCCGAGCCTCCGATGCCGCAGATGTACACCTCGCCGCTGCTGCGGGGGTACACCTCCAGGTGGGTTCCGTAGCGTGCGTCGTCGCCACAGAAGAGGGCGAACGGTTCGATCGGCTCTTTGGCCTTGAAGACGATAGAAGTGCTCTTGATTCCCGTCATTGGGATGTCCATCGAGAACCAGTCGCTGGCGATCGTCGACCATGGCCCCATCGTGACCACAAACTTGCTCGCGGCGATCGTCTCACCATCGACCCTGACTCCGGTGAGGATCTGAGCAGCATTCGTCTCGATTCCCTCCACAGACCCCTGGCGGTACTCTGCGCCAGCCTCGACCGCCGCTGCCACGAGCTTCTCACAGAGCTCCTTTGGGGAGACCTGCGCGCCGCCATCCTTGTCCATGTACTCGCAGCGAGCATACTCGCCATCGAGCCACGGACAGATCTGGTCGGTGCGCTTGTTGCGTTTACCAGGGGTCACCGAGAGTACTGGGATCCTGCGCGAGTAGGCGGGCACACACTCAGCGAGCTCAGCCGAAAGATGGAGAGGCGATCGTGCGAGGATGTGAGATGAGCATCGCCGCGACGCAACAATGGAGTCCAGTTCGATGCGAGAGCTGCGTTCGGCTGCAGGCTGGCAAGGGCGTGGGCGGCGGTGGGGCACCTGCGGTAGGACGTGATGTCGAGATCATTCGCCAGCTGCTCGTGCAGCGCGAAGGACACGCGGTGCAAGGCTGCGGTCGGACCCGAACCCCAGTCTCTCGCGAGGAAGCCGCCGCCCTTGCCGCTCGCGGCGGAGGCGACGCCCGCACGGTCGATGATGAGCGGCTTCTCGCCGCGCCGCGTGAGATAATAGGCGAGCGCTGCTCCGTGCAGCCCGGCGCCAGCGATCACGATCGGCGCCTCGACGCCTGCCGAGGCTGAGGAGATCATCGCAGAGGCGGCGAGCATTGCGGCCGGCCGCTCTCGTGAAGATCAGGGCGAGAAGGCCCTTGCTGAAGGAGAGCCGCGACGTCGGAAAAAAGAGGGCCGGACTAAACTTGTTAAAACTGGGGTAACACTACTGTACTCGTACTAGCTACTTGGTTCCACCTCATGTGTAACACACTACTAACCTCTCCTCTCGCAATCATCGTGTGTCATGACGACTTGGAGACGCTCGGCGTCATCTTCGGCGTGTGTAATGCACCCTCGTCTCGCGTCTCGTCTCGCGTTGCTGCGTGCCTCCTCTCGACGATCTGATGAGCGAACCACATTTTCGTGGGGAAGCTGATCGGCGCGAGTATCTTGTTGAGGAGGATCCACTCGGCAAGCGTGCGCCCGCTTGGAGAGCCGTAGACACGGGCACTCAGCTTTGCGATGCTAGCGTGCCAGGAAGGAGCCCATTGCTCGAGGAACTCGGACGACTTGCGCACAGCCATTGCGCCCACTTCAGAGTCCATGAAGCGTATCGTAGGGCCTGGGGGAGAAGAAAAAGGCGGGGAACTGGAGGATATCTCAAGGAAGAGCGGCTTCTATGAGCACATTCGTGAGCACACTCTTGTGCACACTTCTGCGCACACTTCTGCGCACACTTCTGCGCACACTTCTGCGCACACTCCAACGCACACTCCAACGCACGCTCCGACGCCTCCTGTCAAGGAGATCGGCGCCATCACGCGAGGGAAGAGATGAAGATCGCACGGAAGAGTCGTGGACCGTGCAGATGGATTGAGCGGGACTTGCTGGAGCGTCTGGCGTCACGGAAGCGGTAGCAGGCAACGTAGAGGGTTGGCATCCACACGAGCACCTCAATCTTGACATACTCCTTCAACTGTGCAGCCGCACATGCATCATCTCAGCAGGTGGCAGACAAGTGGGCAGACGAGTCGGCGGCTACGCATGAGATGGCGCGCAAGGAGCACCTTCTCGCCCCACTTGTGGTCCTCGGAGGCGCCGCTAGAAGAGGGCAGTCCTAAGCAATGGGCGGGCTGCGGCAGCAAGCTGGGTGGCATGGCCCGACGGCGAAACACGGCGAAAGTGTTGATAAAATCGCGGAAGTTCCGCACTGAAATGAACGAACCTTGGACGGCCTGGTGAATGCTCCAGCTGCTGAGCCCATCGCTCGTGGCGGCGCTGCTCGTCGGCAGCGGGCCGACAGTGCACACTGCGCACACACTCCTCTCCCGTCCCTTTGATGAGCTGGCCGCCGCTGCCGGTCCAGACGGCGCGCGCCACATCTGGCGCCTGCTGCGCAACGGCGACGACCCAGAAGACGCGTGGAGTGCCGACACGGTCGCAGAGGTGACTGGCCTAGGTCAACGGCGACGTGCTGAGGTGCTTGAAGCTCACACACCACTCCGCGACATTGCCCAGCTCACGCACGCCACCGTTGCTGCCGACGGCACACGCAAGCTCTTGCTGCGCTTACGCGATGGGCTCGAGGTCGAGACGGTTGTGATCCCGCCTCTCCCTACCTCCGGGGCTGCGAGTGCACGGGCGCGCACGACGGTGTGCATCTCATCTCAAGTGGGCTGTCGCATGGGCTGCGCTTTCTGCGCCACAGGACGCATGGGTCTCTTGCGCGATCTCACGGTAGACGAGATCTTAGTACAGGCGCACTTTGCACGCGCTGCGGCCTCGACGGCGGGCCTCCCTCCGCTGAGCAACGCAGTCTTCATGGGCATGGGCGAGCCGGCTGAGAATGCCCCCCGCGTTCGCGCCGCCGTGCGCTGCCTCACCGACTCACACCGATTCGGCTTCTCGCAACAGAGCGTGGTGGTTTCGACGGTAGCGCCGAGCGTGGGCTCGTTCGGTGCACTACTCGAGGGTTGGGAGGGTGGGCAAGGGCCGATGCTCGCGTGGTCACTGCACGCGGCGGACGAAGCACTGCGGAAGCAGCTCGTGCCCACCGCCACAGCGAGCCCAACAGAGCTCCGTGATGCGCTTGCCGACGCTCTGCTCCGTCGCGACCCCCGCCGCAGACGGATTCTCGTCGAGTATTGTCTGATTGCGGGAGTGAACGACGGCGTGGCGGACGCTGAGCTGCTGCACGACTTTCTTTTGCCGTTGAACGAGGCGTGCCATGACCCGCAGCGCGACTCGAAACGCACGGGCGTGCTCGTCAACTTGATTCCCTACAACCCGGGGGTTGAGTCTCCTCATCACCGGCGAGCTGCTGACCGAGAGGACGCTCCCGCTGCAACTGCTGCGAGTGCCGTGAATGGCGAGGAGGGCGACGGCGCAGTGGTCTGCGCCGAAGCGGTTGGCGAAGCGGTCGGCGCAGCCGCCACGCGTGGCGGGCGTATCCCTCACCACTCCCACTTCAAAAGGCCTTCGTGGTCGAGCGTCGACGCTTTCCAGGCAAAGCTCCGTGAGCTCGGTACGTGGACGTCGGTTCGTTCGGCGCGTGGAGACGACACTGCATCTGCATGTGGGCAACTGGCAACGAGCACGCAGCTGAAGCGTCAGGCGCAGGCCGGGCACGCAGGCGAGGCCTGATCGGCACGTGCATCTCCGGCTCTGTCTGACTAAGCTAGTAGTAACAGTCTATTATATTCTCTGGATGAGTACACCCGTAAAGCGTATATATCATAATCATACTCATACTTAGAAATGGTGATAGCCGTAGTCGACCGTGAACAGTTGTCGATCCTCACTGCAGAATCTCAGTGTAGAACGTTCGATCATGTCGTCGATAACTTCAACTTGCGGATTGACACCGTTGACATACTGAGAGTGTGAATGATTGAAACTGAACGTAACTGAAACTGAATCTGCGCTGCCATATAAATATAGGTTATATAATACTACGTAGTATATCGCTCAACAGCTGAATTGGCGTATGCATTTCGATTGCGTGGCGGCCTTCGAATGGGCTCAGGACTGTCCCAACTGGTGCGCCCGTTTGGGAAAGAAGGAGCCTCCAAAGATGACATGCCAGTCATCACCCGTCGCCTTGTCCTCGAGATCTGAACAGTCGCTGCTCCCATCACCCAAGAGCCAGTGGAACCACCCCGCAGGCGTAAACAACGAGACGCCCTCATCCTCCCTTTCAGAGAGTGGCACGATCGAGAAGAGATAGCCGCCGACCGCTGCGATACGCTCGAGGAGCTCCAGGCTCGGCTCGAGCGGGAAGGTATCGGCGTCACCAAACCAGCTGCACTCGGCGCCGCCCTCGCCGCACGCTGGCGGCAAGAGCATCACCCGCTTGCGTCCGCGCACAATCGTCAGGCAGGTGCTGACGAGCGTCTTGTGATGCGCAGTTCCGAGGTATGATTCGCCCTTAGAGGCGCCGGCAGTGTACGAGTCCGCATGGATTCCGATGCCAGTGCGACCGCGCCCAATGATCACCTGATCAAAGAGAGGCACGCTCCCACTCCCCTCCCCTAAGCCGTCCGAACCCTTGGCGAGCTTTGGCCACCACTGCGGGTGCCCCATCTCTGCACAGAAAAAGGTGCACCAGTAGCGCTGGCCGCTGCCATCAGCCTCAAGGAGGGTGCGACGCGCGTCGGCCCACGAGCAAGACTCCTTGCCAGCCTCGTTCACGTCCACCTTTGGATGCGCGTCGCGTCGGCCTGTGAAATATGAACCGAGAGCCTCCTCAAGCGAGTCGGGATACAGAGGGAGGGAACCGCATTGGATCGTCACGAACGGCTTGTCGAGCCGTGGGCACTCGCGTTTGGGGTTGCGCATCACAGGTGGAGGCAGCAGCCAAGACTCTGAAGTGAGCTCAGACGCCGCGTAGAGCGCACGCCACGCAGTGCGGTTCGAGGCGTACTCGGCATAGCGCGTAATGGCTACAGCTTCTGCCGGTGGCTTGAGCCCAAGCTCTGCGCTCAGCTCGAGCGCAGCGGATGCGGTTTCGTCTTCCGGATCAGTGCTCGTGTTCGGGCTCGTGGTGTCCGATGTGGCGGCACTGGCAGATGTAGACGTGGCGCTTGCGCGCTTGTGCGTGATGGACTTTTTGTGCTGCTTGATCGCCTTCTCGTTGGAAGACGGCAGCACGAGGTCGCAGAGTGAGCAGTAGAGCCGACCATTGCGCACCACTAAGAAGTCTACTGTGGAACTCATCTGGCTTCAATCGCCCTCGGGCGCTCTCGCAAGCTGCCGCTGCTATGCATTGAGCCTCCTCCGAGAAAAAACTTCTCCCGCGACCCAAGTTTTTTCAGAAACAGTCCGATGGCAATGCCATGTCTATCATTTGCGGCGCTCCTCCTCCTCGCGAGCGCACAGTCCGCATGGCTGGGTGCGGCGAAAGCACCGAACTCACAGTCACGATTGCATAGCATACAGCGGACATGCCGGTACGCACTGCGCACGGCGCAATTAGACATGTCGGAGGAGGTTGCCGAGGGCGCTGCCGAGAGCGCGTGGAGGCTGGAGCTCCGCGCGGCTTCGCCGGCGGCGGCAGGGCGGGCAGCGGTGGAGGCACTTGAGCTCGGCGCAATTTCTGCCACACGCACCGCGGAAGATGCCATCATCGTCATCCACGCCGCATCTGCGCAGCTGCAGGCACAAAACCGAGAAAAAGCGCAAAGATTGCTGCTACGCTGACGTGCCCCCTTGTTGACACATTGTTTCGCCTCCCTCGTCTGACTCTCCGCCAGCCTCCGTCAGATGGTTCTCTTGCGCAGGCCGAGGCGTTCGCAGCGGATCTTGGTTTACAACTCGTGGGCTCCGCTATGCTGCTAGGCTCTGCTAAAGAATGGAGAGACGCTGTTGCCGATGGCGGCGGCAGCAGTGGCGGTGGTGGCGGCGGTGATGAGGCTTTCACACCACTCACGCTCGGCCCACTGTGGATAAGTGCGCTGGGGAGCCGCCGCATCCCACCTGTAGGGACGGCCGCTGCCGTGCACCTGCTTGACGGCGACGCATTCCTCGTAACGGTCAAAGGTGGGCTAGTCAAAAACCGCACTAGTTAAACACCGCAACGAGGCTTACCCCACCCCATCCCAACCCGCCCCCAGGAGCGCTCCATCAGAGTACGACGATGCTCCTTCGACTGATCATCGAGCGCACCGCCGCGACTGCAGACGGCGGAGTGTCCACACCTCCCACAAGCCTTCTCGACTACGGCTGCGGTTCCGGCGTCCTCGCCATTTCCTACCTGTCATGTTCAAACTCGATCCCCAACAATTCCTCCGCTCTCTTGGCATCCACCAACGCCACTGCGTTCGCCACCGACGTGAGCCCCTCAAGCCTCGCGTGTGCCGCCCGCAACGGCCGCCTCAACGACGTTGACGGGGGTATGACCGTTTGTCCCCCCTACGAACTCTCACGCTCTCTCCGTGTGGACCTCGCGGTGGCCAATATGCTCCCAGGCCCGCTCATCTCCGAATCGGCCGAGATCGCGCTACGGGTTCGGACGGGAGGTGAGCTCCTCATGACCGGCTTTCGGCAGCAAGATGCCGCGGCTGTGAGGGAGGCGTTCACGCCATATTTTGAAATCGCACACGATCCGGCGTTGGAGGATGATGGGTGGTTGAGTCTCTCGGCAGTGCGGAATCAGCTGGAGGTACAAACCAGTGGGAGGTCAGAGGATGCAGTGGGGTGAGATGGGTCGCCTTAGATTTCAAAGTAGGAGCTTAAGCTTTCGTTTAATGCTTGGGTTTTCGTACAGTATTGGGCATATTATATATAGGATATTTCATTGCAATTGGATATTTTTATTTGTATATTTATATGATAAATCTTGCCAGGCTAGTGCCAGTCGTAACGTCTCATGCGGATCACTGCATATAGCAGCGTGTACCTCAAAGTCCAATGGCAACATCTTCAAACGTCTGAAAAGGGGTGGGTGTTGGCCTATTCAGACGCCACAGGATCAGCCTTCTTCTCCTTCTTCTCGGTCTCTCCAAGGCTCCCAGGCTGCGTTGCGAGCACATCGGCCACATCGGTGCCCACCCGCCGCCGCAGCTGGAGCGCTTTAGCGAGGGCGGCGGCGGCGGGCAAAAGCGCGAGCATCGGCAAGGCGCGACGCGCCAATCCGGCGGAGAGAGTGAAGCGCGAGCCGAGGGCGAGCACTCCACCGAGCACCGCGACGAGCGCCCTCCCAGCGAGGGTACCCGCGAGTCCCAGCAGTGCGAGCTGCCCGAGGCGATCGAGACGTTTCCGCCTGCAGATCTGCCGAAAGGTGAGCTGCGGCTTTTGGAGCATTGCGAGGCAGTTAGGCGCGAAGAGCTTAGGGAATGCGCCGTGGAAGATGCCATCGAGAATGAGCGGGAGTATGAAGGTTGCGAAGCTGAGCAGCCCGCTACGGTCAAAAGAGCGCGAGAGCTTGACCAGCGCTTCTGCTTCTCCCGAACGCTTCTGGGAGAAGAGCTCGAGGGCTTCTTTCCGCGACGGCGTGGTATCGAGAGCCTCTCCGAGTGCAACAACGTCCTCGAAGGCGGCGTTGACACCCAGACCAAAGTAAGGCTTCACCGTGTGAACCGCGTCGCCCAGCATGACAGTGCTCTCGCGGTGGTGCAGACGGGGGCCGGCGTAACGGAAGATGGGCAGCCGAGAGGGCTCCTTGTTGATCACCTGGGCGAGCGCCTCGTCGGTGATGAGCGGAGAGAA
>MDSY01059481.1_pt1 | contig 13638 bp, 10 predicted proteins | sample 811131 | NCBI WGS metagenome assembly MDSY01 (sample SAMN05326643, study PRJNA326480) | marine metagenome | isolation source: seawater | place: Atlantic Ocean: South West | collected 2010
AATATCTGCTCAATGTAATGGCAGATACCAAACAGAAATTTTCAGTTCAGTTACCAAAACTACAGTCAACTACTCAGATGTTTACACTGATGATGCTCATGAAATGGATATCTATACTCCTAATGGAGATACTGAAATTAATCGTCCACTTATACTATTTATTCATGGTGGCTCTTTTTATGGCGGAGACAAAACTAATATAGACTGTCAAGACTTTTGTGAAACTTTTGCTAAAAAAGGATACGTTACTGCTTCTGTTAATTATCGACTAGTTTCACTTATTAATATTGGAAGTTTTTTAACTAATAATGATGAGCAATATGAAGAAGTGTTAAAAGCAACAGTAGATGTTAAAGCAGCTATTCGTTATTTTAGAAAAGATTTTGCAAATGGAGATACTTACGGAATTGACGCTAGCACAATCTTTGTTGGCGGGACTTCTGCAGGTGGAGTTACAGCCATACATCTAGCATATATTGACAATATTAGCGATCTGCCGACAACGCCATTAGACATTCAGGCGGTAGCGACTAGCTTGGGTGGGCTTGAAGGAGATGCTGGAAATTTAGGCTACAGCTCAGAAGTTAGTGGAGTGATTAGCTTTGCTGGAGGGATTAACACCTTAAGTTGGATTGATTCTAATGATGAGCCAATAGTAAGTTGCCAGGGAGATGCAGATGCTACAGTTAACTATAATTGTGGCCCAGGGCTAGGGCAACCAACTGTACTTACTCTTTGTGGGTCTGGAGAAATGCATCCTCAAGCTGATTTAGTTGGAGTACTTAATGATAAATTAATATTTTCTGGAGAAGGTCATGGTTGGTTTTCTTCAGGAAATAGCGATCCATTATTTTTGCAAGCACTTGATTTCACTAGTTCCTTCTTGTTTCCATTATTGCCATGTAATAATACAACTGCTATAAATGAAATGTCTTTTGAAAAACAACTTACAAAAATTGTTGATTTATTAGGAAGAGAAACAGTTCAGCAAAAAAACACACCTCAATTCTATCTTTATAATGACGGAACAGTTGAAAAAAAATATACTTACTAAATGACATATTACCAATGAAAAAAACAAGTATTATCCTAACAACTTGTATGATATTAATACTAATTGCATGTAGTAAATCTAATACAGATCCAGACACATGTCTTCCCGCATTTGATTCAATTGACGGAGGTGCTGGAAAGTATATTAGTGTAACAAAACCAACCACACCTGAAGTCACTAAAACTGAAAGAAGAGAATTGATTTCATCCCAACTAAAGTCTGGGGATAATATATATTTAAATGGAGCTAAACTTACGATTCATTCTTTCTGGTATGATAGTACCGGCTTAAAGGGAGGCATTAAAGTACAGTACCACGACAGTCTTGTTGGCTCACATGCCTTTAAAAATGACCCCTTAATTTGCTGGAAATAACTGACACAACACAATAAATTAGGGAAAGAAGGAGAGCTTATTGCGTTTATAGTTTTGCAAGGAGATGGCTTTACAATTCTAGAAACAATTTAATGTTTTCAAAAGTTTGAAATTAATATTATTGCTAAAAAATGGTTTTCTTATTTTTATTGAAGTAAAAAGCAGTAAAAAAGAGATTTTTTAAAACATAAGTTACTATTAATAAAAAGAAAATAGCACTTTATAAATATGCAGTAAAACGATATTTAGAAGAATGCCCAGGTAAAGCTGAAATCAGATTTGATGTAGCCAATATTATCATCTGTAAAGATGAACCACAAATAGAACATATCCACAATGCTTTTTGAGTATCTTTGTCAAAATTTTCAAGATGAAAAGAGAAGGTAAAACAAGAAAAGACTTTAGTAAAAAACCAAATCCTAAAGTAAAATCTTCATTTCGTAATAGACAGAATGAAAAAAAATCTGTGGATGATGGAAAAATTAGATTGAACAAATTCATTGCTAACTCTGGAATTTGCAGTAGAAGAGAAGCCGATAAATTTATTGAAGCAGGTGTAGTGACTGTTAATGGTGTTGGCGTTACTGAAATGGGATTGCGAGTTAGTAAGACTGATGAAATAAAATTTAATGGACAAAGAATAAAGTCGGACCCCTCAAGATATGTGCTTTTAAATAAGCCTAAAAACTATTCTGGTAGAGTCGACAGTTCCTCAAGTACCACATCTGTAATGCAGCTAATCAAACAAGCTTGTAAAGAAAGAATTTATCCTGTAGATAAACTGAATAAAATAGAAACAGGATTGTTGCTTTTCACAAACGATACTGATCTAGCAAAAAAACTAGGGGCTTCCAAAAAGAATGTCAAAGAAATTTATCAGATTACATTGGATAAAAGTTTAAGTCAAGTGCATCTAGAAAATATCCGAGAAGGAATTTTTATGAATGGAAGAACTATTAACTTAGATTCAATATCCTACATAAACGGAAAAGACAAAAACGAAATTGGTATTGAAAATAGTAATGGCGGAATAAAATTAGTAAAGCAGTTATTCGAAAAAATAAACTACAAAGTCATAAAATTAGATAGAGTATTTTTAGGAGGACTTACGAAGAAAGATTTACCAAGAAAACATTATAGACATCTCACTCAAGATGAACTAAATATTTTAAAAAGACTTTAATTTATACCAGAACTAAAAGTGTTTCGTTATTGCTATGATTATCTTATTTTTATATGCTCAATGAAAAAATTAATTAAAATCACTTCCCAAACGCTTTTAATAATTAGTTTAATATTACTAATTTCAGGTTTTGTTATTTCCTATTTTTTTAGCCATAAAGTTGAAAAAACAGTGATCAATAAAATTCAAAATCAAATGACATCGGAACTACAACTTGGAGATGTTGCCTTCAGCTTGTATGAAAAATTTCCATCTGCATCAGTAAAAATAACCGATTTACTTGCTTTTGAAAAAGAAGGATTTAATAATGACACTCTCTTTTATGCAAAAACAACATACATTGAACTTAGTCTTACTGATATTATACTGGGAACAGTTGACATAAAAAGAGTAGTGGTTGATAATGGAATAATCAATATAAAATATGATAATTATAACAATCCTAATTTTACTATTTACAAATCCAATGAAAAAAGAAAAAACAAATTAACAATTAAGAACTTACTGCTAATTGACACACAATTAAACTTTAGCAAAAATAAAGTTTACATTAAATGGGAAACACAAGAGACATTTTTTGTCTTTAGTGAAAGAAATATAATCATAAATTCTAAATTATTTTCTGAAAAATTAATAGTAAACAATCGAGATTATATTCATGAAAAACAAATTTCAATACAGGCCGATCTTAAGTTAAAAAAAGACAGTATTATAATTCAAAAAGAATCAACCATTCATATTGAAAAAGTAAAAGTTGAATTGTTTGGAGAATTTGTTCAAGGGAAAATAATTGATCTAAATTTTTCCTGTAAAGAACAAGAGTTAATCAACATCATTAAGCATACACCACAACATCTTAAATCTATTTATCGTTCGTTTCAAGCGAAAGGAATTGTAAGCTGTAACGGAAATATTAAGGGATTAATTAGTAAAAATTCTAATCCACAGCTTGATATGGTGTGTAATATTGAAAAAGGGAGTTTCAATTTAAAAAGTCGTCCATTCATATTAAAAAATGTTAGCCTAAAAGCTAAAATAACTAATGGAGTGCAAAGAAATTTTCAAGACACACAAATTGATATTAGTAGTTTTAATTCAAAAACAGAAAATGGGTTCCTAATAGGTAATTTTAGTATACAGAACTTAAATAAATATTATTTGACAGCTAACTTAAATTCTAGTTGGGATTTAGCCGAAATTAACCATTATTTTGAAGATTCCCCATTTTACAATTTACAAGGTAAACTAATTGCCAACACACAATATTCAGGACACATCTCATTTGACAGTAAATTTACCAACTATTTTCTAGCAGCTAATCATACCTCTAAAGCTAATTTTAAAGAAACTAATTTTAAGTATAAGAATTTTCCACTTGAATTTAATTTTAATAATGCTAAATGTATATTTAGGAATAACCAAATTGAAGTAGAAAGCAGTACTTTTACAATTGCAGACAGCGACCTTAATTTTTCGGGAGAAATCACAGATTTAATTGGATACATTCTAAAAAAGGAAGATAAAATTGATGTTAATGGAAAACTACAATCAACCTACATAAAATTTGAAGAGTTGGTTACGTTAAAAGATCTATCAGAAGAAACAGTAAAAAGAACTATGCCTAAGTGGATTAGTGCAAACTTAAATACACAAATAATAACATTTAGTAATGGTGACTTTGTTGCTTCAGATATAACTGGAAATTTAACCTATAATAACCAATCCCTTAAAGGAAAAAGTATAAATTTGAATAGCTTAAATGGTAATATAGCTGGCAACTTCAAATTCTATGAATCAGAAAACAATAAGTTAACCTTATTTTCTCAACTTAATCTCAAACAATTAAATATTAGAAATGCCTTTTTGGCTTTTAATAATTTCAATCAAGATTTTATAACTGCTAAACACATTAAGGGAATTGGTACAGCCGAAATACAAATGCAAGCCACTTGGAACTCTGATTTTATTTTTGAAAAAGAGGAACTAAAAGTCAAGTCACATTTAATTATTGAAAAAGGAGAATTAATTCAATTTAAGCCACTTGAAAGCCTCTCAAATTATGTAAGTCTTGAGGATTTAAAATTAGTGAGATTTTCAACTCTAGAAAATACAATTGAGATTGACAATAACGTTGTGACTATCCCTAACATGGAGATAAAATCATCTGCATTATCTGTTTTTATTTCAGGAATCCATACCTTCAAGCAAGAAATAGATTATCGAATAAAACTTCTGCTTTCAGAATTAGTGTCATCTAAATTTCGAAAGAAAAACACTCAAGTTAAAAATACTGAATTTGGTGAGGTAAAGGAAAACGGAAAGATATTTAACACTATCTATTTTAAAATGACTGGAAATTCTGAAAACCCTAATATCTCTTTTGATGGCTTAAGATTTAGAGAAGATGTCCAAAAAGGAATTAAACAAGAAAGTGAAACAATAACAAATATTATTAAGGAAGATATTTTACTAAACAAGGAACAACAAAAGGAGGAAAAAGGACAAGATGTTATTATTGAATGGGATGACGAATAAACTCTAAAATGGATATATATTCTAAAAAACAAAAATGGAAATTTACTTTATTAGGTTTTGCAATTATTATTGGCATATCTTCTCTTTTTGTAACTAATCGTTTAGTAAAACAACTAAAAAATGAAGAGCGGAAAAAGATAGAGCTTTGGGCTCAAGCTACTAAACATTTAGTTAGCATCAATGTTGAAGGAGACTACTCTTTAGCCATAAAGGTAATTTCAGAAAATAGCAATATTCCTGTCATTTTAGTTGATGAATGCGATAGTATTTTAGAACACAGAAATTTTAATTATTACAGCAAAGTAGATAGCTTCTTATTAAAGCTAGGTCTAATAAAAAAGAAAGAAATTACAAAATCATTTCTAAGAAGTGAATTATTAGAAATCCGAGCAGGGGATGAAATCCCAATTGAAATTAATATATTAGGAGATAAACAATGGATTTTTTACAAGGATTCAGCATTACTTTACCAACTAAGGTATTACCCAATTTACCAATTAGGATTTATTGGATTATTCATGTTTATCGCCTACTTTATGTTTAGTGCCAGTAGAAATTCTGAACAAAATAAGGTGTGGGCTGGAATGGCAAAAGAAACTGCTCACCAGATAGGGACCCCATTATCATCATTGATGGCATGGGTGGAACTTTTAAGACAGAAAGAAGGGACAGAAAGCATGGTTTTTGAGATGGAGAAAGATATTAAAAGGTTAGAAACTATTACAGATAGGTTCTCTAAAATTGGTTCAAAATCAGTTTTAAGAGAAGCAGATGTAGTGCGATTAATCAGTCAGTCAATAGAGTACTTGAAATCTAGAATGCCTGTCAATACTTTATTTACTCTTGATTTTCCAAACAAAAAAATTATTATCCCTGTAAATAGTATATTGCTAGAATGGGTTGTTGAAAATTTAGTGAAAAATGCAGTCGATGCCATGAAGGGAAAGGGAGAGATTAAAATTTCAATTACTGAAGATGCTAATAATCTTATCATAAACATTTCAGATACAGGAGGCGGAATTGATCGTTCAATCATAAAAAATATATTTAAACCTGGAGTAACTTCAAAAAAAAGAGGCTGGGGCCTAGGTCTTTCTCTATCTAAACGAATAGTTGAACAATATCATAAGGGAAGTATCTTTGTAATGCAATCTAAAAAAGGAATAGGAACAACCTTTTGTATTCACTTACCAAAAAATCTAAATCCCGCAGCTTCCTAAGCTATTTTTATTTAGATAGTTCTGATGATATTCTTCTGCTCTGTAAAAGGTTGAAAAATAAAATACCTGAGTTACTATTTTATGTTCCCAATTTTCCTGCTGTTCTTTTATAGACTGTTTAACCTCTTTCTCTTGTTTCTCATTATGATAAAAAACAATTGAACGATATTGCGTCCCACTATCAAACCCCTGCCTATTTAATGTGGTTGGATTATGATTCGCCCAAAATAGATTCAGTAAAGAGGTATAACTAATTGTTTCTGGATTAAAATACAAGTCAACTACTTCGGCATGATTGGTAGTTCCGCTGGATACCTCCTCATAAGTTGGGGCATCTGTATCTCCTCCCATATAACCAACCCTTGAAAGGTAAACGCCTTCAGTTGCTTTAAATAACCTTTCAATTGACCAGAAGCAACCTGCCCCAAAAGTTGCTCTTTGCAGCTTGGAATAAGCTTTAAAACGTATACTTAATGAATTAACGCAATGGCGAGTATCTTTTTCAGTAATTTGTTCTCCGATAAAAATATGTCCTAAATGCCCATCACATTTTTTGCAACAAATTTCAGTTCTTAATTGACCACAACTTAAATCTTCATAATGAGTAATTGCGCCTTCAATTTCATCGTCAAATGAAGGCCATCCACAGCCAGAATTAAATTTAGTGTTAGATTCGTACAATGGGCTATCACAAGCACGACAAATAAAAATACCAGCCTCATAATGCTCATTATACTCACCAGTAAAAGGAGCTTCTGTCCCTTTATCTTTAAGAATATGTTTTTCCTCATTACTGAGCTTTGAAAAATAATCTTTATTCATAAAAACAAAAGTAGTAAATTATTTTAGCACTTCTAAACTATAATGTCTCACTTATCACTAAAAATAATGTTCTATTAAAACTAATGAACTTTGGAAAGAGCGTAATCAAAAGCTAAATAACACATATTATTAATTTTATATAATCTAATAAATCCTGGTCTTCAAATATTTTTAATTTAAAAAAAGTAAAATCTCAAAGATTAAAAATAGCTTTATTGCTTTTTTATATTAGCCAAAATTTAATGCAGAATATTTTGGCAAGTATCTATATACATATCCCCTACTGTAAGCAGCAATGTACATATTGCAATTTCCATTTCAAAATTGCACAGAATGACAAGGAAGAAATGCTAAAAGGCATTAAAAAAGAAATAAAGATGAGGCAATCATACTTAAATGACGCTAAAATTAGCTCTATTTATTTTGGTGGAGGAACTCCTTCAATACTGAATAAAACAGAAATAAAAAATTTAATTAATACGTTGTACAATAATTTTAAGATTGATAATGATGCTGAGATAACCTTAGAATGTAATCCAGATGACCTAAATAAAAAAAAACTTTTAGAAATTAAGGAAATTGGTATTAATCGACTAAGTATCGGAATTCAATCATTTAATGATGCAGATTTAGAATTTATGAATCGATCTCACAATTCAAAGGAAGCGCTGAACTGTATTCAGTTTGCAAAGGAAGTAGGATTTAATAATATTACTATTGATTTAATTTATGGACTACCAAAACAGAGCAATGAAAATTGGAAAAAAAACTTAGCAAAAATGCTTGCTTTAGACATACAACATTTTTCCGCCTACTCGTTAACAGTAGAACCTAAAACCAAATTAAAACATCTAATTGACAAGAAAATTGTAACGCCTTTAGATGACAAAATTACAGTTGAACATTTTAATACTTTGCTAGAAATTGCTGATAATAACAATTTTGTTCAATATGAAATTTCTAATTTTGGAAAGAAAGGATTCTTCTCTAATCATAACACTGCCTATTGGAAAAACAAACATTATTTAGGAATTGGACCTTCCTCACATTCTTTTAATGGAAGTAGTCGACAATGGAATGTTGCATCCAACAAACAATATATTGAAAAGGTAAATAAAGATGATTCGTATTTTGAAGTAGAACAACTTAGTAATACCCAACAATACAATGAATATGTTTTTACAGCCTTGCGAACAATCTGGGGAGTAGAGTTAAACTATATTAATAATAAGTTTGGAGAAGAAACACTAAACTATTTTAAGAAACAAGTAATAAACTGGGAAAGTAAAGGAAAAATAAAACAAGGAAATGGGATTTATACTCTTACTAATCAAGGCAAACTGTATGCTGATGCTATTGCATCAGATTTATTTATTGTCTAAATAATGACTTAGATCTACTATAGGTACATTATTCCAATCTACTAACTTTGAAGCCTCTTTCATATCTATGAAATCAAAATCGTGTACTAACTTTCTTAACTTCGGATAGGTACTTGATAAGTTATAATATGATTTAAATTTTCTTTTAAGTGATAAGCCCTCAAGCATAGGTTGATTTGGGTCAAAATCTCTTGGGTGAAAATAAGTCATTGTATAATCAGAATTAGCAACTAATTTTTTAATCATCCAGTAAGGAAAAAATCTAAAATAACCCCCTCCAGTAGCCACAAATTTATTTCCAAAAAATGAATCTACACTCATAGGAAATTCTTTCATACTCATCCCTTTATAATTAATAATAAGAGGAGTACTTTCAGAAAAATCATTAAATCCTCCGCTCTCTCGTTGAGCTGGAAAAATAGAAGCATCATACTCAATTCCTAACTCTTTGAGAATCTCAAAAGCCCAAACATTTTGTTTTTTAATTGAAAAACCTGGCGCACGATAAGTAACTACTTTCTCACCAGTAATATTTTGAATACTATTAACACATTTAAATAAATCCTGCTTAAATTCATCCCTATCTTGAAGGTGTGCAACCTGATGCATATCAGAGTGTGCAGCTACTTCATATCCTAATTCATGGATTTTTTTTATTATTTCAGGATGCTTGCGTGCAATATATCCAACTACAAAAAATGTAGCTTTCACATCTTGATCTGATAATACCTGAAATATTTTGTCCATATTATTATGAATACGCACTTCATAATTATCCCATTTATCCAAAATATTATCTGGATATTTATGCAAAATGTGAAACCAATCCTCTATGTCAAAAGTTAGAATTTTCATCAATATAATTTGTCTGCAATTTTAGGACCCACAAAGTTAGCAACTTTTAGCGGTAATAATTTCCAGATTTTAGTCAAAAATATCATTTTCTTTAAATTTATTTTTTTAGGTTCTGAATAAGAAAAATATAGCTTCTTTTCAATAGGCATCCACTGTTTTTTAAAATGCAATAAACTACTGTCTTTTGTACTTCTTCCAAAAGAAAAATATTTTTTATCTTGTTCAATAGAATATTTAATCATTTCCCAATATAATAACACACTACAATAAAGATGATTATAATCACTTAGAGTAGACAGCCAACAGTCCTCAGCAAAATTATGATACGAAAGCATTACAGCCCCTCCTACTACTTTATTCTCCAACTTTACTAGAAAAATTTTTAATTCACCAAACTTATAATCTTTAAGTAAATTATTAAAAAAAACTTTGGATAAAGGTGGAGACCCAAGACGCAACATATTTCTAGAATACACATCATAAAATAATTCCATAGACTGTAAATTATTTGAAATTACTATTTCTAAATTATTCTTATACGCTTTTTTAATTTTTCTTCTGTGATTGTATTTAAGTAATGATAACTGCTTGTCAATTGTTGGCTGCAACTCCAAATAAGTCGCGACCTTATCATCACTAAAATAATTTGTATAAGCTTCAAATCCTCTAATTTCAAAAGATTTTGGCAGGCAATTCTTGATGTTTTCGAAAATCTCACTTTTAGTATATTTATCATCTTTTCTTATAATCCCTCCATAAGAAAAGTGTGGAATAGAAACTGATTTATTATCAACTGGATATGAGTGCTGATAAATTCCAATTATCTCCTTGTCTTTAAGAATAAAAAAGCTATCTCCCTCCCATCCAATTGTATTATTAATAAAAAATATTAATGATGGGTTATGAGCAATAGTATAAAAATCAGGTGAATTATTAATAATTTCATTCCAACTTCTAATCTCATTATTAATATTTGCTACTCTTAATTTCATGTTATTTCCAAGAAGATAAATCTTTATTTATTAATTTTTCAAGCTTACAAATATCATTAAAAAAATATGGTTTTAGGGCAATTTCATCCTTCTCTAATATTGGCATACTTTCTAAAGATTTACTTGCAGCCTTTTCCAATAAATTTCTAGGAATAAACTTCTTCATTAATTCACGAATAAAAGTAGAAAAAATATTATTTCTACTTAATAAAAATCTTGATAAAATATTGTTGGAAATTCCTGATTCATTGTGTTGAATAGAAACATCCGTTTCGAATTTTGTATCCAATTCAAGAAAAGAATAAATATCATGTAAAGAAGCAAGTGTATCATTTTTAAGATCTTCTTGTAATATAACTTTAACATTAGAGAAATTATCCATAAATAATTTTACTCGATTATAATACAATCCGCATTTTTTATAGCCCCAAATAAAATCCCAATTATCTTCTAACCTCTTACTTTCAGCTAATAATCCATCACTAAAGCTAAGTTTTTCTCTACTATCTCTCTTTAAGTACATAAAAGCTGAAAAAGCTCTTTTTACTGGATTTCTTAACATTATAATAATTGGAATATCACCTAGAGTTTCTTTTATATGAATTGCTGTTTTGTCATAGAAGTAGAGTGAATCTGGGCTAGCATCTCCAACTCTTTTATTATCAATATCAGCAAACAATTTATTGTACGCATGCAAGGATTTAATAACATACTTATCTACTGATCTATCTCCTACACCATTATGTGGAAATGATTGATTTAGAGAGCTAAAGTATTTTGGTTCTTTTAAATCAGGAAAAGAAATTTCAGGATGCTGCTTTAGATAATAATACAATGCGGTTGTTCCACACTTAGAAGCTCCAATTATTAGAAAATTTGGCAACATTATTTTGCTATATATTTAAAATAATCAGAATATAATTTTACAATATTAACCCAATTAAAATAGTTATTTACTTTTTCAAAAACTGCATTGCCATAATGTGAGTAGTCATTCCTCTCTATAACTTTTATAATATCTGCAATATCCTGTATAGTATTAAAATAAAATCCTGAATCACTAACTACTCCTTTATTAAATTCATTATCGTGACAAACACAAATATTTTTGGAAGCCATCGCTTCTAACAATGATGGATTTGTACCTCCAACTGAATGCCCATGAAAATAAGAAAATGCATTTGACCGGACAACTTCCAATTCATATTTATTATAAATCCCGCCAACAAAATAAACATTTTCATTTTTAATTTTAAGCAATCCTTTGACATAATTTGTATCCTGCAAATTCCCGATAATAATTAAAGGGTATTGGTTTTTATTTATGATATAGCCTTCAATAATTTTTTTCAAATTATTCTCTGGTTCTAACCTGCTTACTACCAAATGGTACTTATTAGATACTAATTTATATTTATTAAGTACAGCCCTTACATTATCTGAATTATCACCTATTGTTTGATTTAAGTACGCACCATATTCAATAGTTTGAATATTCTTATTTCTACCAAATTTTTCTCGAAACACACTTTCAATTCCTACAGAATCTGTAACAATAAAAGGACTTAATCTTGCAGAAAGATAAAACATAAATTCTAGAATTTTTTTTCCATTATTAGACCATTTTAATCTTTTCCAACCTATACCATCAGGATTTGTAACAAATTTCTTGCCAAAAAAAAGTGGAATAAATAAGAAAAAAGCATTACCGACTCCACAACTATAAATAACATCTGAATTCCATGCTTTTAGCATAGAGTCTAAATAAAACTTTATTGTTTGCTCTGCCTTAGAATATCTAGAGTAAATAATTTTTACTCCTTTATACTCACCGATGGAATTAAACTGTTCTTTTTGATGTATATCACCAACAACCATTACATCAAAATTATAGTTTTCTGAAAGACCAACAGCAACCTCCTCAACAAAAGTTTCAAATCCCCCATAATTTGCAGGAATACCTCTTGAACCAATAAATGCGATTTTCATACTTTTTGTTTATGACTCGCAAATATATAAATAGAAGTCTAATTTAGACCACCTCTTATATATTTACATTGTTGTAAAGGCTTTAATACAATTAACAATAATGTGTTAACATCTTATTTTTCAAACACTTAAAAACAAGTTTAACCCTGTTAAATTTGAGGTGTCGTAATACTTGTTTTGGGTTGTACTATTCTTTCATGATATTGTACAACATAAAAGCCCTCACTCACGTGAGGGCTTTCTCTTTATTTTTTTATAATTGCTAATTAGGAAGTCTAACTCCTAGCATAAATTCATGCGATCCTGAATAATACTGACTTGTAGCTGAAGAGGGGATTCCATATGAATAACCAATATTAAATCTTTCATTAATATTATATCCTAACAATGCAGCAATTGAAGATAAATCATTATTCATATTATAATTCATGCCCAACCAAAATAATTCCTTGTATTCTGATTTTATACCACAATCAATTTGCGTCTTAGCACCCGCTACTGCTTTTAGGAGGAAACTTGGCTCAATAGAGATTGCTGAACTAACATTATAGGTATACGACCCTAATACATAAATATGACTAGCCAACTTCCCATTCTGACTAGTAGTATAATATATCCTTGCAAAATCATCATCCATTAATTTAAGCTCTGAACTCAATAGTTGAGGAATGGCAGCACCTATATACCAATTCTCTCCACTTAAATTTAAACCAAAAGTTGCGTCAGGTAAAGTCCTTACTACGTCTCCACCAAACATTAAAGGGTCATTTTTGTCCTGAAAAGAAATATTATTCTTAATAATCTTAAACTGTGTGAAACCACCTTGCAATGCCAACGAAAGCTTTATTTTACCTGTTAAAGATAAAGCATATGTATAAGAAGCTGACCCTCCAGATCTACTCGTCGGCCCTGTATTATCATTATAAACAGTACCCCCAAATCCTACATTATCACTATGCTTTCCATAAATACTAATAATAGTAGTTCTTGGAGCATCATTGATCCCTACCCACTGATTACGTATAGAAGTATTTACCTGATAATAATCATACATGCCAGCAACTGCAGGATTAATAGCATAATTATTATTCATATATTGAGTAATTTGAGGGAGTTGCTGAGCTTGTAAAATACCTCCAAAACAAATTGCGAAAAATAAGATTGATATTTTTTTCATTTTTTTCATTTTCATATTATCTAATAATTGTAACAGGACCTGTTTGCGGTTCATC
>MDSY01121593.1_pt1 | contig 13633 bp, 12 predicted proteins | sample 811131 | NCBI WGS metagenome assembly MDSY01 (sample SAMN05326643, study PRJNA326480) | marine metagenome | isolation source: seawater | place: Atlantic Ocean: South West | collected 2010
GCGTTTGTTAACCCCGCCAATCCACCACCAATTATAATTACATCAAAAGTTGTTATGTTTTTCAAATTTATTTTATTAAAAATATTCTAATTAAATTTTTAGTCTTTATTAAGAAATGAATTCATGATTATTTGTATGGGAGGTGATTTATTTTTTAATGAAATAAATAGTGGAATTAGCTTTTTTATATTGTTAAAATTAACTTAATTCATTATGCAATCAAAACTTATAACAGTAGTTATATAATTTAACCCTCCGACACCACAAATACTCTTTTAAGTAATTGATTTACAGGGGTTTTTAATTTTGGTTACCTGAATCGTTGCCTTTACTGCTTTTAATTATCACTAAGTTATAACAAAAAGTCAAAAAATCTCAATAGTAATTTTTAATTGGTGCTACCCTACTAAAATAATATCGGTTTTCTTTTGATGGGAGGTGTTCGTATAAGTATGTAAAATAGTAAAGTTCTAGGGATCTTAAAAGAAGAAGATATGCATATGGTTTATTTATCCAATAAACTAAAGAGACAGTAGCAATGGTTTGGTAGGTTAGAGCTATGTATTTTTACACATTGTTTGTAACAGTTTATTTTTTATAAACTCCACTTTTTAGCTCTAATTCACCACTTTTCAGGTGTCCAAGAAGATTCATTAGTTTTGGCCCTAAAATGTTTTATGTATTCGTTTCAGATTGCGAAAATGATCCTGAGGATCGTGAAATATTAACAATCATTTTCTTAACTGAATATGAATTAATAATTAGTACTTCAGAGGGGTCAACTTATTCTTTTGTTGAAGAATAAAAAAATAAATTTTATTAGGAATTTACTTTACTATTAGAATTTAATCTCGTTTGTTTTACCAATATAGTCAGTGAAAATAACAATAGAGTTAGCTGCTTTATTTACAATTAAGATTGACAAGAAATAAGTAACATAGGATTTTCAACAACACTGATGAACTTGAAGATATGTTAGAAGCTTCTGAAAAACATTTATTTAATCAATAATCTCTGATCCAGCCTTAAAAGAAATAATTCTGGAAATACCTTTACTGATCTGAATTTTAAAAAAAATTGAAAGAAGATATTTAAGACACCATAAACCTCACCGAATTTCTTTGATGAGTGCTAAGGTATCTTTAACGTTTTGCTCTAATTTATCAAAAGAGCTGTTTTCTAAAATCTCTCTGGTTATCAATTGAGAACCCATCCCTACGCAGGTTACCCTTGCATCAAACCATCCTCTCAAATTCGATTCTTCTGTCAAAACCCCTCCTGTTGGCATAATTGAAGTCCAAGGTTGTGGTCCCTTTATTGCCTTAACAAAATCTGGTCCATAAACACTCCCTGGAAATAATTTTACTATTTCACATCCCATTTCTTCAGCAGTTGCAATTTCTGTTAAAGATCCACAACCAGCGGACCAAAGTACTTTTCGCCGATTACAAACAACTGCAATATCCTTTCTAAAAACTGGTGTGACCACAAAGTTGGCTCCAAACAACATGTATTGAGAGGCTGCTGCTGCATCGGTTATAGAACCAACACCCAAAATCATTCCTGGGAGTTCAGTAATAGAGTACTTGACTAGTTCCTTGAAGGTTTCAATTGCAAAATCTCCCCGGTCGGTAAATTCCATCAAACGTGCTCCTCCTGCATAACAGGCTTTCAATACCGCTTTTGCAACATTTATTTCGTGGTGATAAAACATTGGAACCATTCCCAATTCTTGCATTTGTTGAACAACTTGAAGTCTTGTGTATTGTGCCATAGTTTCTCTTATCTTGCGACACGCCCAGAGGCATCTCCACTTATTAGTTTTTCGATTTCTTCGATGGTTACCAAATTGGCATCCCCTTTAATCGTATGTTTTAAAGATGATGCGGCTACTGCATAGTCCAATGCTTTTTGATCGTCTTCTGGGTAATGAATCAACCCGTAAATAAGCGCACCCATAAAAGAATCTCCTCCACCTACTCGATCTACAATATCGGTAATTTGATATTCATTGCTTTTGTACAGGATATTTCCATCATAAAGTACACCAGCCCATGTATTGTGTGAAGCAGAAATTGATCCTCTTAAACTAGTAATGATTTTTTTGGCTCTTGGAAATTTGGCTTGCATTTGCTGACAAACTGATAAAAAAGCTTCTGCTTTTACCTGCTCTCCTTGGGTTGTAATATCTAACCCCTGTGGTTTAATTCCAAAATACATTTGCGCATCTTCTTCATTCCCCAAAATAATATCGCAGAAAGAAGTCAATTTAGTCATTATTTTTTCGCGATCACCACTATAGTTCCACAACTTCGATCTGTAATTCAGATCTGTTGAAATGGTTATGCCCATAGAACTGGCTACACTAACTGCTTCAAGGCAAGCATCTGCAGCACCTTGAGAAATGGCTGGAGTTATTCCAGTCCAATGGAACCACTGCGTTTCTTTAAAAACTTCTTTCCAATCCACCATACCAGCTTGAATTTCTGCCATTGCAGAATTTGCTCGATCATAAACCACTTTACTACCTCTGCTTACTGCACCTGTTTCCAAAAAATAAATTCCTAAACGATCTCCACCTTCTACAGTATGTTTAGTTCCAACACCTCGTTTTCGCATTTCCATAAGGGCACATTGACCAATATCATTTTTGGGTAGGCGTGTAACAAACTCAACTGGAATTCCATAATTGGCAAGAGATACAGCCACGTTTGACTCACCTCCTCCATAGACCACATCAAAGCTGTTAGTTTGTGAAAACCTTAAAAAACCCGGAGGTGCAAGACGCAACATTATTTCTCCAAAAGTTACTACTTTCTTCATTCTAAAATGTTTGTTATCATTCGTTAATATTAATCAAATTTATGCTAATATTATTAGAATTTAGGTTTAGGTAGAAGCACTTTTTGAAATCAAGCTTAACTACATTCGATTACAATTTTGCCGCGAACCTTTCGATTCATCATCTCTTCCATTGCCTTGTGAGCTTGCTTCAACTCATATTTTGCATGGATGTGTGGTTTTAATTTACCCTCTGCATGCATATTGATAAGCTCCATAGTGTTTTGCATATTATCATTTGGAAATTCCATGGCCCATGATCCCCAAAAGACACCTACAATTTGACATCCTTTAAGCAACGCTAAGTTCAGAGGGATTTTTGGTATTTCTCCTGCGGCAAATCCAATAACCAAAAAGCGACCTTCCCATGCAATTGCTCTAAGGGCTGGTTCAGAAAATTTATCGCCTATGGGATCATAAATAACATCTGCTCCTTTCCCATCGGTCAATTCTTTGATGCGTATTTTTAAATCCTCTTTTGTGTAATTGATGCCTTGATCTGCACCGTGGGTTTTACAAAAATCAACTTTTTCATCAGTCGAAGCACAGGCAATAACTCGAGCTTCCATTTGTTTTCCCAATTCAACCGCAGCCAGTCCAACTCCTCCTGATGCACCCAGAACAACTAAAGTCTCACCTGCCTTTAGTTTGGCTCTGTTTTTTAGTGCATGGTAGGAGGTTCCGTAAGCCATCAAAAAAGAAGCTCCAGTAGGATAGTCCATTTTGGGAGGCTTGGGAAATATGTTTCTAGCAGGGGCCAAGACCTCTTCTGCAAAACCGCCTTTGGGAACAAAACCAAAAACTTCATCACCAACCTTCAAATGTTTGACCCCTGCTCCAACCGATTTGACTTTCCCGGCAATATCACTTCCGGGAGTAAATGGAAGCTCAGGTTTGTATTGGTATTTCCCTTGAATAATTAAAGTATCTGGGAAATTCAAACTACATGCTTTTACTTGAACCACGACCTCTTTTTCTTTGGGTTCAAGATCCGGAAGTTCTTTTAAAACGAGGTCCGATGGAGGTCCGTATTTTTCACATACAATTGCTTTCATAAATTTAAATTTAAAAGATTACCAGCTATCAATAAACCTTGAGTTACTGGAAGAAATATTTTTGTTTTGATAACATTCAAGAGCTGTTACAATTCTTGACCGGGTCTCAACTGGGTCAATAACCTCGTCGAATTCAAGCGTTTCGGCTGCATTGATGGCTTTTCCTTTTTCATATTCTTGAGCTACCAGTTGATTGTACAATGCATCGCGCTCTTTTGTGTTTTTTGTCTGATCCAATTCTTTTTTAAAACCAAGTTTTACCGCCCCTTCTAGCCCCATAGCACCAAACTCACCACTTTGCCAAGAAAGGGCAAGAAAAGATTCATTAAAACTCCCTCCTGCCATTGCCATAGCACCTAAACCATAGGCCTTTCGCAAAACGATTGTAATTAAGGGTACTTCCAATACTGCGGCTGTAATAAACAATCGAGAAGAATGACGAATGAGTCCCAATTCTTCGTGTTCGGGTCCAACCATAAAACCCGGAGTGTCACAAAGAGATACTAAAGGGATTTGAAAAGCATTACACAACTGTAAAAACCGAGCGGCTTTGTCTGCAGCATCAGAATCAATAGCTCCGCCCAAATAGCGGGTGCTGTTGGCAATAAGTCCAAGAGGCCTCCCTTCTATTCGAATTAACGAAGTAACCATATTTTTGGCAAAATCACTACGGAGTTCAAGTACAGAATCTTTGTCTGCAAGCACATTAATAATTTTATTAACGTCATAAGCATAACGCCTATCTGTAGGAAGAATCGAATGAAGGAGTTCTTGGGGTTCAACCTTCCACTTCTTTTCTATTCCTTGAAAATAACTCAAATATTTTTTTGCTATTAGAACAGCTTCCCTTTCGTCATTTACAACAACATCGATAACCCCACACTTTGCTAGTTTTTTTGATGGTCCAATGTCTTTGGGGTGATGGCTTCCCAGTCCACTTCCTTCGATCATTGCTGGACCTCCCATTCCCATAGAAGCATCTGTTGTTGCAATAATTACATCAGCGCAACCTGCTATTGCTGCATTACCCGCAAAACAATAACCTCCAACAATAGCAATTCGTGGAATTTTTCCACTTAAACGAGCAAATGAAGACCAAGTAGATAAGTCTAAGCCCCCTGTAATGACCAAACTGAAGTCTACATCACCAGGACGACCACCTCCACCTTCAACAAAAAATACTATGGGGCAATTTGCCTTTTCGGCTAAAGTCATTAAACGGTCTGTTTTTTTATGATTAAATGCCCCTTGCGTTCCAGCCAAAACAGTGTAGTCATAGCTCAAAACATAACAGTTTGTATTTTGACTAAATCGATTGGAATTAATTTTACCGATTCCACTAATCAAGCCATCAGCTGGAGTGTTTTTTCGAAGTTCTTCAAGGGACTTACGCCCCTTTTGACCAGCTACAATCATAGAACCTATTTCTTGAAAAGTATCTGAATCACAAAGGTCTTCAATATTTTCTCGAGCTGTTCTTTTTCCTTGAAGATGTCTCTTCTCTACCGCTTTTTCTCTGGATTTATCTGCGAGGTATTTTTGACGTTCCTGAAGTTCTTTGAGATCTTTACGGGTAGGTTTGTTGCTTTTTTTCGCCATAACACAAAGTTACATAAACCTTATTACATGATTATTGGTGTTTAAGATGCCTAAAAATAAGTTTTTTACATGTTTTTTTAGCAAACATTATCGAGCCTTTTGGGGAAGTTTGGCAAAAAATTAAAATCAATATTTGGGTAGAATTATATCGATAACTCTTTAAAATAGTCGATCTTTAAAATCAGATCAATTTTCGCCACACACAAATCATTTCAACTAAATCATGAGAGTTAATATAAATATTACCAATCATATTGCTGATATAAAACTGAATCGACCGGAGAAAATGAACGCCTTAGATCAGGATATGTTTAAGGCAATTATAGAAGCTGGAGAAAGTATAAAACAAGACCAAACTGTAAGATGTGTGGTTTTGTCTGGAGCAGGCAAGTGTTTTTGTGCTGGGATAGATACTGAGAACTTTAATCCCCAAAACAAAGGAGAAATTTTTGATGAACCTATTGCAAGCCGAACTCATGGAATTGGAAATATTTTCCAGCAAGTAGCATGGATCTGGAGGGAGTTAACCGTACCTGTAATTGCTGCTGTACATGGAGTTGCCATTGGTGGAGGACTCAATATCATGTCTGGGGCTGACATCAAATTCATTACATCGGATACTAAACTAAGTATTATGGAATTAAAATGGGGGTTAATCCCCGACATGGCAGGTTCTCAGCTTTGGAGACATAATGTAAGAGAGGATATTATTCGCGAACTTATGTACACACACAGAATATTTTCTGGACAAGATGCTGTCCAATACGGATTTGCTACCCACATTTCTGAGAATCCCCATGAAGACGCAATGAAATTAGCTTCTGAAATTGCTTCCAAAAATCCAGAAGCTATCGTTAATGCAAAGAAGATGGTAAATGAAGCACCCTATTTGAATGCAGCAAATGGATTGATGATGGAGTCCATGATGCAATCTAAAATAATTCGTTCCAAAAATCAAATCGAAGCTGTCATGGCCGCTATGCAAAAAAGAGATGCTGATTTTGATGATTTCAAAGAATAGTAATCTCACCTAATAAAATTGATGACACCTACACCTGGTTCCATTCAGCTCCTCATACATGCGAAAAACTGAATCATAAAAAAAACAGCTGTTGTTTATTGGAGTGAATTATTACGCACTACTTTGTTTGGGTCACTCAAGTACCGTATCTTACTGTTCTTAGAATTATGAGGTAATGAATAAAAAACAAAATCATAAGTGGTTTGTCTTAATTGTATTGACAATTGTGTACGTTTTCAATTTTGCAGATCGACAAATTCTTATTATTCTTCAAGAGGGAATTAAAGAAGATTTACAATTAAGCGATACCCAACTGGGATTGTTAACCGGTTTGGGGTTTGCCTTACTTTACACTACTCTTGGTATCCCCATAGCTAAGCTTGCTGACAGATACAATCGGAAAAATATTCTTGCGTTTAGTTTAGGGTTTTGGTCGCTTATGACTGTTCTTTCCGGTCGTGCTCTGAATTTTTTTCAACTTTTATTGACCCGAATTGGAGTAAGTGCAGGTGAGGCAGGTGGAATGCCTCCATCCCATTCAATTATTTCAGATTATTTTCCAGAAAAAGAACGAGGAACGGCTTTTTCAATATACAGTATGGGAGTACCCGTTGGAATTTTGTTAGGATTTATTGTTGCCGGATCAATAGCATCTGAGTATGGATGGCGAGTGACATTTTATGCACTGGGTATTCCCGGAATTCTTTTGGCTATTTTATTTTATTTTATCGTAAAAGAACCCATTCGAGGACAAATTGATGGGCGTTTTGAAAATATAAAAGACCCTACTTTCAAGGATGTTATTGGGGAATTATTTTCCAAAAAATCATTCCTTTATTTATGTTTAGGTGCAGGATTCACTACTTTTTCTTCATACAGTCTTAACAACTTTATGCCTTCGTTTATTCAAAGAGTTCATGGAGTTGATTTGATGACCGTAAGCATAAACCTGGGTCTTTCAATAGGAATCGGTGGCTTAATAGGAGCTCTCATTGGCGGCCGTTTGGCAGATATTAATGGAGCTAAAAACAAGAAATGGTATCTTTATGTACCGATGCTTAGTTGTATTACTTCTTTCTTTCCTGCCTTAATAATCTTATTTACAACCAGTTCAAAAATAGCCCTTGCTGCTATTTTTCCCTATGCGGTTTTCAATGCTGCTTTCACTGGTCCTGTTTATGCAGTGGGTCAAACTTTGGCGAATGTCAAAATGAGAGCATTTGCCACTGCCCTAATCCTTTTGTTTATGAATGGAATAGGTTTGGCACTCGGACCTTTATCTGCTGGAATGCTAAGTGACTTTTTAGAGCCTAGCCTTGGAAATTTAAGTTTACGTTATGCCTTGACTTTGAATTTACTTTCTTTATTTTTAGCGGTATTTTTTTATTGGAAATCAGCAAATAATTATGAGAAAGATTTGAAACGTCTTTAACAACCCATTTGTTTTCATTTTTGTTTATTTGGCTCAAAAATAAAAAGACCATATTAATACAATAACTCAAAACTCTAAACTTTAAATATGAATTTCGAATACACCGAAAAATCAGTTATGCTCCAAGAAAAATTAAAGCAATTTATGGAGGAATACATTTATCCTCATGACAACGAGCGTGCTGCTTTCGCTACACAACCTGAAAATAGATGGCGAAATTTTCCGAAGTTAGAAACATGGAAAGACGCTGCAAAAAAAGAAGGTTTGTGGAATATGTTTTTACCAAAAAGCTATGGAGATCTCAGTGGAGGTTTAACCAATTTAGAATATGCGCCCTTGGCAGAAATTATGGGTAGATCACGTGGTGCAGATGAAGTATTCAATTGTTCTGCTCCTGATACAGGTAATATGGAAGTTTTCGCCAAATATGGAAGTCCAGAACAAAAAAAACAATGGCTAGAACCGTTAATGAATGGAGATATTCGTTCAGCATTTTTGATGACCGAACCTGATGTTGCATCTTCCGATGCAACAAACATTGAAACTTCGATCACTAGAGATGGAGATGATTATGTCATCAATGGACGAAAGTGGTGGTCTTCGGGTGCAATGAATCCAAATTGTAAAGTTTTTATTGTAATGGGTAAAACTGATCCAAACGCCCAAAGACATGTCCAACAAAGTATGATCATTGTTACCAAAGACACCCCTGGAGTAGAAATTGTTCGACCATTGTCTGTTTTTGGTTCTTGGGACTCTCCAGAAGGTCATGCAGAAATCAAATTAACCAATGTACGTGTGCCAGCATCCAATCTCCTTTTGGGGGAAGGCAGAGGTTTTGAAATCGCACAAGGTCGCCTAGGTCCAGGTCGTGTTCATCATTGTATGCGATTGATTGGTGCCGCACAAGCAGCTTTGGATTTAATGTGTAAAAGAGTTGCAGAGCGAGAAGCATTTGGAAGAAAAATTAAAGACTTTAGCAGTATCCGTCAAGACATCTCCAAATCGGCGTGTGAAATAGAACAAGCACGACTACTTACACTATCCTGTGCTGATAAAATTGATAAATTTGGTGCTAAAGGTGCACAGAACTTAATTGCAATGATCAAAATTGTAGTTCCTCAAATGACTTGTGATGTTGTCGATAGAGCCATTCAAGCCCATGGTGGAATGGGAGTTTGCCAAGATAGCCCCCTTTCTGGTTTTTGGGCATATGGACGAATCATTCGGATTGCTGATGGTCCAGATGAGGTACATATGTATCAATTAGGAAGGAATTTGGTAAAACAAGCTATGGCGATCTAAATTCTAAATCATGCAATTCAAAAATAAAATAACCCTTATTACAGGGGCAGCATCTGGTATTGGTAGAGCAGCAGCATTAGCATTTGCAAAGGAAGGCGCAACGGTTATTGTTTCAGACATGAATCATCAAGGTGGAAAAGAAACGGTAGAGTTAATCCACGCAAATAATGGAAAAGCTACTTTTATCAAAACCGATGTTTCAAAATATGAAGAGGTAGAAAAACTGATGAATGAAATCATTAAACAGTTTGGACGACTCGACATAGCGATCAATAATGCCGGTATCAGTGGTGTAATTACTCGAACAAAGGATTATCCTGTTGATGATTGGGATAAGGTAATGAGTATCAATGCGTCAAGTGTATTTTATGGAATGAAAGTTCAAATCCCCATAATGCTTGAGCAAGAGGGTGGCGTTATTGTAAATACGGCATCGATTGCCGGTCTTAAAGGTTTACCCAACAGTATTGCCTATACTGCCAGTAAACATGCTGTTATTGGAGCTACCAAAACAGCTGCAATGGAGTATGGAAGAAATAATATTCGGATCAATGCCATTTGCCCTGTATTTACAGTTTCTCCAATGTTTGACCCAGATGCTTTGGAAAAAATAGCTCAGGGAGTACCCGATAAGTTGAAAGCTAATGTTCCGATGAAACGATTTGCTGAAGTAGAAGAACAAGTCGGTGCTATGATTTGGCTGTGTTCGGATCAGGCAAGTTTTGTTACGGGATTGGCGCTTCCTGTAGATGGTGGATTGACTGCCTAAAAGAGATCATCAACTTTTAACAAACCAATTATTCAAATGAGTAAAATCTATTTTTTTCGTCACGCACAGGCATCTTTCGGTGAAGAAAATTATGACGAACTTTCAAATAAGGGAAAATTACAATCTCTTGAATTGGGGAAGTATTTAGTTTCAAAAAAACAAAGTTTTGACAGGGTATACGTGGGTCCCCTGAAACGTCAACAACATACTTTTGAAGTTGTAAAAAAAGTTTATGATGAAAATAACATGTACATGCCCGAACCTATAATGGAAAATGGATTATTAGAACATAACGGCCACAAAGCAATGGAATATATGTTACCAAATTTAATAAAAACAGTTCCATACGTAAAAGAGTTAGTAGAGCAAATCAATGCAAACCCTAAGCGAAAAAAGGCAAACGGTCTTCTTGTTTTTCAATACTTCTTAGATGAGTGGGTCGAGGGTAGAACGGATGTGGCAGGAGTTTTGCCGTGGAAAAAATTTCGCCAAGAAGTAAAAAAAGGATTAAATAAGATTTTAAATGATACAGGATCGGGAGAAAATATTGCTGCCTTTACATCGGGAGGAACAATCGCATCAATCACTGCGGAATCCCTAAAAATTAGGGATGAAAAACGGGTAGTTGCTCTTAATTTTTCTCACCGAAATACAGCGTTTACTTCTTTTTTTTATTCTAAAAATGAACTGAATTTATTCGGATTTAATGAACTTCCTCATCTAGAAAAAGGGATGATCACTTTTGTATAATAAACTCATTTTTTAGTGAATATTTCCTTGAGATTATCCATAACACTTTCAATCGGATAATAATCAGTCTTGATTTTTAAAGATATTAGAAAAAGCACTAGCAATCAGTCCAGCGGGAACTGCTACCACCCCCAAACTTATGAATATTATAAAGCTAGAGAATATTTTTCCACCCACGGTAATGGGATAGATATCTCCATACCCTACCGTTGTTAAGGTAGCTACAGCCCACCACATAGAATGAAATATGTCTGAAAAATTTTCTGGTTGAGCTGGATTCTCAAAATGATAAATCCCTACTGCAGCAACATAGAGAAGAAAGATTGTAAGAACACTAAAAATCATCAATTCCTTTTTAATATTATTGAATACGGTTCCAATATTTATAATTGCTGGATCGTACTTGAATAAAGAAATAAATCTCAATACTCTCAATTCTCTGAGATCTGCTGGAAGTCCCAAATAATAGGGAATCAGGGCAATACTGTCTATCAATCCCCAAAAACTAAAAATAAATTTAATGCGATTAGGAGCTGAATACACTCGCAAAAGATATTCAATAGAAAATAACACAATTGGAATTATTTCCCATTCTTCTAAAATAACATGGTACTTTTCCATGGATTCCATGGTTTGTAGAGCATGATCGATGACTGTAATAAAAATAACAATGTAGATTATCACATCTATTATTCTAGCGTACTTGTTTTCTTTATCGTTTAAATAAAAATGTATTTTCTCTCTCATGATAAACTATAGTTTGGTTAAACTTCGCTTTGTCTACTTTTCCTTTTTCTTTTGCTTTTTTGCTGAATCTGTTTCTTTCTTTTGTGCTTCTTCTGGTTTTTTCTCTTCGGTTCTCTTTTCTTCTTCTTTTTTATCTTCTTTCTCTTCCTTTTCTTCTTCTTTATTGGCTTCTTCTTCCGTTTTTTCTATGTTTTTTACACTTTCTGAATCATCAGCTTTTTTTTGTAAAAGCGATATTTCATTTTCTTTTTCCTCTTCCAATTCAAGGGTTTGACTATCACTATTCATTTCGTCTAGCTCTTGAGGTATTTCCTTTTCTTTTTTTTGTTTTTCTTTGAATTTAGCCATGCGTGAAAATTTTAAAATAGTTTTTGCCAAGGACGTAATCCTTCATCTTTAATTAAATCAATGCAGAGATTAAGTGAGTCACAGCTCTTGTTGTTACTAAATGCCTCGTATATGATTACAAACTGTGCGATTAAAAAATATGCAATCCCTTCATTATATTTTGTTTTGAAAGTAGAATCTAACTTCAATTTATTCCAGTGAAATCTTTCTGTATTTTCGTTGTTTATGGGGTATGGTCCTGAAAGACAATTATTTATGTGCCATGTTATCCATCTCCAACTTATAGGAGCTTGATAAAAGTGCGGTAATTCTGGAACAACAAACGGCCTATCACCAATTTGCCCCATCATAAAAGGTCCAAGGTCATCTGAATATGAATTTAGATCCATCTCGCTTTTGGCATATTTTTCTAATTCAAATTCTTGATTTAAAAAATCGATAAAATCAAAGTACTTATCGTTAGTCTTTGCATCAATAGTTGAAAACAATCGTTTTGCTTCATTCTTAAACCCACCTTCAAGTGCTGGATGTAATTTTTTTACTGGGGTTACATCAAGTTTATTAAACAATATTTGTGCGAAATTATCCGCTAAGGGTTTCTTAAATATCTGCAGTTGACCGTGAAACTTACTTTCGTAAATACGGGTTCCTGCTGGTCTTTCTCCTGCATAAATCCAGCAATCAGAATTCAGGATTTCAATATTAGATTCTTTCGACTGAAAAATCAAATATGATCCCGTTTTTTCTGAAGCGCCAGAGTATTTTAAGCCTGTTGATAACCTGTACATTTTTTAAATTTCATTTGTTTCCAAACTTATTTGGTCTTGGTTTTCAATATTGTTATGAGATCCGTCATGTGATTGACTGTATTCTGCTTCCCCAGCATTCAAACCAAACGCTTGGAGAAGACCCCTACTTTCACTTGAGATGTTTGCTTTCTTTTGTAATTGATGTAATCCATCTCTATCTCTCTTATTTGCAAGCGTATCAAACTCTTTTAATTGTGATACATTTTTACTTCGATCTGCAACTTTCTGAATGCTGTTAACACCTGAGCCATTGTCAGATTTTAATTGAGAAGGAGCTTCTTGATTGCCACTACTCTCGGTTTCTTTAACAATGTCTAGTGCCTTTTGCCCCATTACGTCAGCTTCTCTTTCTAAGCCTTCGTCATCATTGATCAGTATTTTACTTTTGAGTTGCTTGGTTGGAGCTACTCTACCTTGTTTCTGCTGTGCTACGTGCCATGCCTCATGAGGAAGATGCTTTTCTTGACCTGGTCCTAAATGAATATCGGATCCTTGAGCATAAGCATGAGCATTCAATTGAGCCGGTTTATCTGAGTTTCTGTGGACATTAACATCTGACATGTTTTGTCCCGAAAGTTCTTCAACTCCCGATTTTAATCCCGAGGGTAATCGTCCTCCTTCACTCTTGGTCTGGACAGGAGCTACTGATGGACTGGGAGTATCCTTAAACTTTCCTTGAGAAATTCCACCATGAATACCAGCTTTACCGTTGGAAGATTTTTCTTTTTCCTCGTCTTTTTCCTCGTCTTTGGACTCACCATCGCAATCATCACAACAATCCTCAGCAACATCAGAATCCTTTTTTGATTCATCGTCTTCTGATTTAGCATCTTCATCCTCAGATTTGGCATCCTCTAATACTTGATCAGAATCTTGAGAGGATTCATCCAATTCGGGTGGTTTTGCTTTCATGTCTTTTCCTGGAATTGAAATATCATTAATTCCAAACATAAAACC
>MDSY01058357.1_pt1 | contig 13632 bp, 5 predicted proteins | sample 811131 | NCBI WGS metagenome assembly MDSY01 (sample SAMN05326643, study PRJNA326480) | marine metagenome | isolation source: seawater | place: Atlantic Ocean: South West | collected 2010
CAAGTCTTACCGAATCATTTACAATATACATACATTATTTTTGAATTATGGCAAAAGCAAAATCTGGAGTGTGGGGATCTAGCAGTTATGTTGCTGCCCAACCGAAGAAAACGCGACAAGGGCGTAGCCAATACACGAAGTTGAGTGCCACCTCGCGTAACTCTGCGAGGAAGAAGTATAGAGGACAGGGAAATTGAGTTACGAGAACTTGGACAATGAGGCCCTCTGGAAAGAAGTGGGTAGTATGTTAGAGACTCTTTCCGCTAGGGAGGGTCTTATCTACAAGGTGATGGTTCCTAGACACTCTGCTCATGAGATGTGTGAGGATATCTATCAACAGTTTATGGCACAGAAGAAAGATTTCTGTCCAAAGTGTCACGCACCTTTAGATTGACGCACGCTCCGAGCACCGAAAACGCCGATCATGTATCAAGCATTACCCAGTAGACTCCATATAAAAAATAGTCCAATAGCAGGACAAGGTATATTCGCACGAGAAGATATACCTGCTGGTATGGTATTGGGTATGTCTCATCTTATTGTGGACGAAGTGATCTATAGAACACCTCTGGGTGGGTTCATAAACCACTCAGAAGATCCTAACTGTGTGAAGTGGTTAGAAGATGACAAATACTTCGTAAAGACAATTAAGCCCATCCACAAGGGCGAGGAATTATTTTTGAAATATACATTCTATTCAGTTACAGTGGATAAATAGAAATAGCTTTGCTGTGTCTAAATGCCCACGTTCCAAACGTTTAAAGATTTAAGCGTTACATTTAAGAAGCATCCTGTAACCGATGATGTAATCACGGTGAAGGATAAGGCTGCGATTACTCAATCAATCAAGAACCTGCTTCTTACTAATAAAGGTGAGCGTCTATTCCAACCTCAACTAGGATCTAATCTCCAGAAGTCATTATTTGAACCATTAGATTATGGTACTGCTGGTATGATTAAGTCTCAAGTTAAGGAAACCATTAAAAGATGGGAACCACGAGTAATTGTAGAGGATGTTCTATGCGAACCAGACTTCAATACTAATGGATATGAGGTAGAAATTTTCTATAGAATTATAGGACGAGAAGATAGACAACAACAGGCAGGTTTCTTCTTAGAACGTACTCGATAAATGCCTTATACTCAAGTTGCTAATTTAGATTTTGAACAGATCAAAACTACGCTGAAGGACTATTTAAAGTCGCAGTCAGATTTTACTGACTATGATTTTGAAGGTTCTGCTATATCGAACTTAATAGACGTACTTGCTTATAATACGTACTATACTGCGTTCAATACAAACATGGTAGTCAATGAATTATTCATTGATTCCGCGTCTCTAAGAGACAATGTAGTAGCAATTGCAAAGCAGTTAGGATATACACCTAAGTCAAAAACATCTCCTACTGCATATATTGACTTTACAGTTGACTATAGCAATCCTACTACCGATACAGAATTAAACTTAAAAGGTGGAACTGGGTTTTTTACTACCTATGATAACAATGTTTATCAATATGTTGTGGAAAAAGGTGTAAAAGCAGCAGTTGCAAACAATCAGGCCGTCTTCACTAACGTTCCTTTAAGAGAAGGAACACAAGTATCACAGACATTTACTGTTCAGACAGCACAAAAATCACAAAAATTCATTTTAAACAACCCAGATATTGATACAAATACAATATCAGTCCAAGTTTATCCTACTGGAGGGTCATTTAACGAGCCATATCTGAGGGCAGACAATATTTTAGGTGTAGATAGCACATCAAAAGTCTTCTTTTTAGAAGAAATTGCTGATGATAGGTATGAATTGATATTTGGAGATGGTGTTTTAGGTAAAAAATTAGAAAATAATGCTCAAATTCGTGTAACTTACATCACAACATCTGGTTCTGAGTCCAATGGAGTCAAATCTTTTGTGTTTAATGGTGTTTTAGTTAATGGAAGTGGTCTTACTCCTAATTCATATAACGTAACAATCAATAATTCTATTCCTGCTGCTGGTGGAGAAGAGCAAGAAACCACAGAAAAGATCAAATTTAATGCACCTAAGACATTTGGTACTCAAGATCGTGCTGTAACTGCTGAAGACTATGGTGCAATCGTAAGAAATATCTATCCTGCTACTAGCGATATCATAATTTTTGGTGGAGAAGACCAAGATCCACCTGATTATGGTAAAGTTTTTGTTGTTTTAAAGCCAACTGATGCTTCATATTTGACATCTTTGACTAAAAATCAGATTGTTGAGGAGTTAAAGAAGTATGTTGTTGCTTCTGTTGAACCAGTTATCGTTGATCCTACTGTTTTATTCGTAGAATTGACCAGTGAGATCTATTATAGTGGGTCAAAAACAGATTCTCCTCCTGCTGAAATACGAGATGTGGCCATTGGTGCAGTAAAACAATATACTAATACTAGTGGTACAGAGAAATTTAAGGGTAAATTTAGATATAGTAAGTTTACTGCTGTAATTGATGAGGCAGATTCGAGTATTAATTCTAATTTAACATCAGTTACTATGAGGAGAGACTTCTATCCTCAATTAAATTCTACTTTCTTCTATGAAGTTTGTTATCAGAATGCATTTGATAAGGATTGTGATAATCCTGTTCTCTCATCAACAGGATTTAGAGTAACAGAATATCCTACTTTTGATGTCTACTTAGAAGACAGAGATGAGAAGATTGTCCTATATAGAATAGATTCCTCAACTGGTGAGAAGGTTGTCCTGGACAAGGAAGTTGGTGATATTGATTATGTCAAAGGTGAACTAAAGTTATACGACTTAACTATTATTAAAGGTAGTTTCTTCGACAATCGTATTTCACTTAGAGTGAAACCACTATCTAATGATGTCAAGGCACTTCGAGAGATGTATCTTGATGTTGACATTGCAAATTCCAGCTTCGTTGCGTATAAAGAGTAATGGCAGTAAAGACTAAAAGAATTAGCACTCTTATTGAGTCGCAACTACCTGAGTTTATAGTATCTGAATACCCACTTTTCCACAAGTTTGTTCAGAAATACTATGAAGGTCAGGAAGTTCAAGGTGGCCCCTTAGATATTGCCAGCAATTTACAAACTTATTCCAACATTGATTATTATGAGCAAAATATTCTTAGACAGTTTGATAGCTTGGATGCTTATATTTCTGCTACTGCTGATACAGTTGTACTACAAGATGCGTCGAGTTTTCCACAGGCAAATGGTTACGTAAGAATTGGTGATGAAATTATATTTTATGGTACACGTACTGATACCGAGCTGAGAGAGTGTGTAAGAGGCGTTAGTGGAAATACTACCCTTGGTGACCTATACAATACTTCAACGTATTCTAGCACCACTGCTGCACCTCATAATTCAGGTGAGACAGTATATAATGTAAGTAATCTATTTCTATATGCCTTAGTTAGAAATTTTGAGAGTCAGTATCTAGGTTCTTTCCCTGAGAAGTATCTTAAAGGTGAAGTTGATAAGAGAACACTGATTAAGAATATCAGTAAATTCTATAAGGCCAAAGGAACTAATAGTTCTATTGAATTTGTTTTCAATACTCTGGTTAATAATGATACAAAACCAGAGGTATACAAACCAAGAGATTACACATATAAAGTATCTAATGCTGATTGGATCAGTGTTTATGCTCTTAAATGTAAAGTTATATCAGGAGATCCTAAGTTATTAATTGGTAAGAAGATAGTACAGTCTGTTACTGATGAATATGGATATGCTGATGCTACTGTAGATAATGTTTATCCAGATAATACTGCTGATGGAGAATCAATATGGAATATTGTACTTGCTCCTGAGACAGTTAATGGATTCTTTGCAGTCTCAACTAAGACTCGTTTAGAGAGAAATCTTCCTAGTACAGATGGTGTAGGAAAAAGAATAGATGTTTTCTCTACTATTGGATGGGAACCAACTGGTGAGATTCTTATTGCTGATGAGAAAATAAAATTTGATAATAAGACCGCTACACAGTTTATAATTGAAAAGAGAGGTAGTGTACCTACTACACATGCATCTGGTACTTCAGTTTATAAACCAGTAATCATTGAAGGTACTAATGCATCTTTATTGACTCTAGGTGTAGTCTATAATCTTTCTCCACAAGATTCACACCCACACTCTGCTGTAGGAGACCAGATACAGGTCTCTAACCCAGGATTCGAGACAACTGATCCTAAAATTGTTAAGACTGGTACAAACCAGCCTAGGTGGGTATTAGGACAGGTAGGTAATTCTGTAGATGCACCAACAAATACCAATGTAGAAACTTCTTTAGATCAAGTATCTACTGATGTATCCGCATTATTTGAAGATGAGCAATATTATTATGTCTCAAGTTCTGGTTTTCCATCATATAAGATATTAGATGGTCCTACTATAAGTGAACCAGTACAAGATCAGAAGTTGCTTCGTATTATTAGGAAACAAGCAACTAGAACAACAGAAGTTTACCCAACTCCAAAACGTGATATTGGAGTCCTTCTAAACGGTGTCCTGGCCTACGGTTTCAAGGATGAAGAAAGCATACGTTACGGTAAACTAGAAGAAATTAAAGTTAACACTCAAGGAAGGGGATATGCTAGTCCACCATATGTTCTTGTAGATGGTGTTAGAGATAAGGCAAGAGCAGTCCTTTCTGGAAATGTAGTTGAAAGTATTATTGTAGACACAACTGATACATTCCCAACCACACCAGAGATATTAATTACCTCTGGTAGAAGAGCAGAAGTTCGTGCTATCGTTACTGGTGCTAAAGTAACCAGTCTTGTTATTGATAATGCTGGTGAATACTATTCTTCTCCACCAACTGTTAGAATTAGAGATAATGCTGGTAGAGGAAGGTTCGCTGAATACAAAGCTCTTCTTACAGATGGTAAGATAACAGATTTTGAAAAGATTGATGAGGGTAATTTCTATAATCAAAATACAGTTGTTGTAGATATTATACCTGTTGGTGAAGGTGCTACTGGTATTCCTTTATTGAAAGAGTGGAATAAGAATAGGTTTACTAAACTTTCCTTAGATACTGATAATGGTTATGTTTTCCAAAACTTCAATAATGTTTTTGATTATGGATATGCTCATGTAGGTAACCCCAAATCACTTAGGGTGGCCTTAAATGACAACTTAAATGGTGCAGGTACTGAACCAGCAACTAAGACACATTCACCTATCATAGGTTTTGCTTATGATGGTAACCCCATATATGGTGCATTTGGATATGAAGACCCACTAGATGTAACATCATCTATTATTAGGATGGCTTCTAGTTATTCTATAGTTGGTCAACGTACTGCTGGACCTGATGAGGGACAATGGCCTCTAGGATCATTCACTAATGATTTTGTTTACAATCATAAAAGTGGAACTCTAGATCAAAACAATGGAAGATTTTGTATTACCCCAGACTTTCCAGAAGGAACTTATGCTTATTTCCTTACTATTGATAGCAATCAAATACCGCAATATCCATATATCATAGGTGAGAACTTCTATTCATTACCAGTAGATAGTAATTACAACTCTAATATCACTCAGGATGATATTCCTAAAGATGCTAAGAGACTTTATACTGCTGGTATGCCTAGAAATGGTGAAGGAGTTATTGCTACAATATCAGAAGTTAAATCTGGAACAGTAGATTCTATCTCTGTAGATAGATCATCTGCTAACTTCTCAGTCAATTCAAAAGTTTATTTCGATAATAGAGGAACAGAAGGATCAGAAGCAGAATCTATAATATCCCCTGTTAAAGGTAAAGATGTTAGTTATCTACAATCTAAGGAAAATAAGGTTGTTAAATTAACAACAATTCAGACTGCATATTTGTTTGCTAATGATACATTAAGACAACCATCTTCAAGTGCTTATGGTGAAATAGTAGGAAATGTTGCAAGCGATAATGTTATAGTTCTTAAGAATGTTAATGGAACGTTTGATAATACAGGAACATTCTCTGCTGATATTAAGACCTTCTCTTTAATAATTGATCAAGACAGTTCTTATACAGAAGGTGCTATTCTAAGTCTAACTGATGGTGTAAATGCACCTATTGCTACTGCTGAAATTTTAGAAGGTACTACTCAGCAAAATACATTAAAGATTAAAGTTCTTACAGGAACATGGATTGTTGATGATACCTATTTCTTACAATCTTCTAATCTTTTTAATACGTCAGGATCTAGAATTATTACTTTAACTTCTTTAAGTGATAATTTAGAACCATTTATTGTTAATCAAAGTGTTGCTCTTATAGAGACAGCATCTAGTCATGGCCTAGGTATTGGTGATGAAGTAACTGTTGATATTATTCCAGATGATGCTACAAAACTTAAGACATGGTATGTAAGAAAACGTCTTTATCAGAATATAGTTCTTAAAGCACCATCCAATAAGAGTACTATTGATGATACTGGAATTGGAAGATTTCAAATATTAAATGGTGGTGCAGATTATACTGCTAACACTTATAATAATGTTCCTTTAACTGGTGGTAGTGGTACTGGTGCTACTGCTAGTATTACAGTCTCTAATGCTGGTATTGTATCAAATGTTACAATTCAAGATAGTGGATCTGATTATAGAAAAGGAGATTATTTAAGTGTTGCAGATGAGAGTCTTGTAAGATCTGGTGGATCATTAAGTAGTCAGAGATTAACAATATATGTTGATCATGAAGGATTTGCTGCTGGACAGACATCTCTGAAAATCAAGGATGTCACTGGGTTCTGCAAGAATGATTTAGTAAAAGTTGGTGATGAAGTATTAAAGGTTGTTTCTATAACAACTGATTCATTGAATGTTGATAGAGGCCAAGAAGGGACAGTTGATGCTGATCATTTCAATACTCAAGAAGTAATACTTTATAAACCACAATATAATTTCCCTAGTAACTATCAAATCTTTACTGGTGCAGGTACTGGATATATTCAGTCATATGATCCTACTACTCAACAAGTAGGTATTATATTTGATTATGCTATTGAGAAATCAAATGCTCAAGATGTAACTATTAATTCAACTTTCTTTGATTTTAGTCTTCCTAGAAGAACAGTATCAATATCTTCTATAGAACCAGTAGAATACAAATTTGAATTCTCAGAAGATGATAGTACATATGTACCAAACATTAATATTGATATACAAGAGTATTACAAGTATAGATTTGATACGTCTCATTCTAGTCTCGTTGGGACTTACTTTGATATTAGTCCAAGTAAAAGTTATAATCTAATTACTGTTGAGAAGATTGCTTCTCCAGTTCTTCCTGGTAACTTTGGAGCATATACAGATGTTAAGTTTGGATTTGGATCTAGGTTAGCAACAAATAATTACGATAAGAAGATAGGAACTGATTTTGCAAATTACTATTACTTTGACAAGAATGGTATTGTAAATTCAGAAGGAAAATATTTAAAAATTGTAGATGACCCATTACAAGGAGTCAGGAAGGTAAACTATGTTACTAGCAATCGCTTTGTATATGATTTGGTTGGCGATCCTCCTCTCTGGGACGGGTCAGGAACAATAACATATACTACAACTGGCCAATTTGCTATTGGTGAGATTGATTCATTTAAAATTATAAATCTAGGACTTAATTATAAAAAAATTCCTATTATAGAAGGATGTGATCCTAATTCAGAATTTAAAGCAAAAGCAACTGTATTATTTGATACAACTACTAATACTATTACAGGTGTTAATGTTAGTGATAAAGGATCTAATTACATCAATCCTAAAATAGTAATTACTAATGGTGATGGTGTAGATGCTACATTTAATGTTGTAGTTAGAGATGGTTCTATATTCTCTATTACTATAGATTATCCTGGTGTAGGATATACTTTTGCTCCTGAAATTGAAATAGTAGAATCTGATTTAGATGCTTATGTTAATAGTTCATCTATTGGTGTTCCTCAGAGTGTTTCTATTACTAAGAATTGTGGAGCATTCCATTTAGATAAAACTGTAGCATCTAAGTTTACATCTAAGAGTATTTTTGTTCTTAAGAACTTTAATGGAACCTTTAAGAAAGGAGAAACATTAATTCAGAAGATTGGTGGAAATGAAGTTGCAAGAGCAGTAGTTTCAGAATGGAGATCTAATCTTCTTAAAGTAGAGAATATAACTGGTATCTTTAGACAGAACAATTCTATAGAAGGAATAACATCTAAGGCCACTGGAACTATTACTTCAGTATTCGTAACTACTTTTGATAAATCTATAACAAGTTTTTATGATAATCTAGGATACTATAAGTCTGATAAAGGTAAATTAGGTGTTTCTAATCAGAAACTTATTGATAGTAATTTCTATCAGGATTATTCATATGTTGTTAAGTCTAAGACTTCAATAGAACAGTGGAGAGACTTAATTAAGTCTACTACACACCCTGCTGGATTTAAGTTATTTGGACAAGTTGATATTGAAAGTGATGCAGCAGTACCAATGCCTGTATCACAACCAAAAGATGCTCATTTCACTATTGTTCAACTTTGGGATCCAGAAAAGAATAAGATAACAGTTGAAAGTACTAAGAGAATAGTAACAGTAACAACTCAGAAGGTAGAAAGTCAGAGAATTCGTAAGGGATCTGGTTCTGCTTCTAATTCTGAATTTAACTCTAATAATACTCGTGCATTTACATTTACTCTTAATGGAGCATTTGATGGAACATACAATAATGACGGTCAACTAATTGGCACAAAGTCATTCCAAGTATTAGATCAAAATGGTACTCCATTTACACCAGTTAATGCTAAGAGTCTAATTGTTACATTAGATGGTGTTCTTCAAGAACCAGAAAAAGCATACACAGTATCTGGTGATAATATAGTATTTGCACAACCTCCACTTGGTCCTGGTACAAAAGCAGGATCTGCATATAATGGAGTTACTTTCTATGGTAGAACTTTCTACTTTGTAGATAATCAGTATAATACAAAATATCTTAAGAAGATAAGAAGTATATTTGAACGTGGTGGTAGATGGTTAGATGCTGCTAATCAGGTTGAAAGGAATAGAGAATTTATAGTTGCAGAAGCAGTAGGTTATGGTAAGTCTAAGTATGCTTCACTTGATTGGAGTACAAAGTTAGATGATTATCAAAGAGACATTGGATATATTATAGATGGTTATGAACATGATTTGAGATTTGGTGGAAATGTTAAAACTTATGATTATGTAAGTCTCTTTAATCAAGGCAGTGACTATGATTACATTACATCTAATAAAACTGAATCTCTTGATATCTTTAGATATGCTACTAATTTAGTAGGTCTTGCTATTAGAAATTGGGATTATCAAATTAGTGTAGATTATGCAATAGGATCAGCAGAAGTAACAGTTGGAGATACTAATAATCTTGCTGTTGGAATGTATATCAGTGCTGGTAGAGCATTCCCTGCAAATACTAAGATTGTATCAATTGATACATCAACTAAGATAACATTATCTAACAATGCATTATTAACTTCTGGTACTGGTGTTGCTGCTGGAATTAGTCAATTATCTGGTAGTCAGTCAGGTACTGCTGGAACTAATACAGTTCAGGTTCCACAAGGACAAACATTACAAGTTCCACAAGGACAAACATTTGCAGTAGCACCTGCTACAACAGGAGGAGAGATAGCAACATTTACTCTCAGTGCTGTTAATAATGGTCAATATGTAGATGCATCAAATCTAATTACTTCTAATAAAGCATATCTTCAAGAAGAGATCAGTGAATACATTTATGCTACTTACACTAGTCTTCAAACAGGTGATAAAGCAAAATGTTCTAGAGATATTGGTCTTTTGATAGATGCTATTACCTATCATTTAAAATTTGGTGGTAATGAAAAGATTGTTGATTATGCAAGACGTTATTGGACAGTTAGCACATATCCTGGTGGACAAGAGTTAACAAGTCTTAACAGAACTTCTGATGAAAGACTTGCTGCTATTGAAGCATGGGATACATTAAAAGATAAAATTACTCTTACTGTAAGGAATAATCTTCCAACAGGAACTTATACTGCTATTGCACCTGTAACAGATGGTAGTATTGCATTTGATACCAATAATCCAGCATGTGTTGAAGTAATATCTTCTGTAGATACAATGATTGAGTCCTTTAAGGAAATTATTGTTAAAGGGCCAGGTATCATAGAGGTTGTAAAAGATAATATTAATAAGTCTGGTAATTGGACTACTAAGTTAACATATAGTAACTATAATATCATTGCTGATTCTCAATTAACAGCACAAGAATGTGACAATGTTATATCTGCTGTTGATTCTTTATATGCTAATGTTAATACTTTAATTAATGAAGTTTCTACTACTAGATCTCTTCCAGACTTTATTGATGGAGAGAATAAGATATTTGAATTATATTGGGATGATAGTACAGCAGTAGATACTGAAGTAGATGAAGATCTATTCCTTACTATTAACGCAGTATTACAGAGACCTAAGTATACTGAAACTTATCCTGGTGCTGATGCTTATTATATCAATAGATCTGTAATACCAAACCAAATAATATTTGATGTTGCTCCTATATGTGATCAGGATCTTGGAGCAAAAACTTTAGGTGAAGTAACTGCTATTGAGAAAGTTAGTGGTATTGGTGTTGCTAACTATAAACGTTTAACTATTGACTATAACTTAGTTGATAATGTTAAGTCTGGTCCTTTCCTTATCTTAGATGTTGAGGATATGACTGTTCAAACAATTGAACAGAAAGAATTCCTCTATGTATTTGTTGATGGAATATTACAAAGAGAGGGATATAGTTATACTGTTGCTGGGCCTAACATATACTTTAATGTTCCTATCAATAGTGCAACAAAAATTGACATGAGATACCTATATGGTAGAAATGTCGGTCAAGTATTAAACATATATGATTTCAACCCTGATAGTTACTATGCTAAAGGTGTTGTAACATTAGAAACTACTGCTGGAGCAGATGATCGTCTTAGATTCCGTTGGATGGGAGATTCAATTGGATTACCAGTACATGCTTACCAAGAGGTAGGTGGAATAAAGAAAATTATTGGTATTGCTTCTAATTTCTTTAGACTTAATGATATGGTCAGGTTTACAGCAACAGGACCAAAAGCAGAAATTGATCAAACATTACCTGTTGTATTTGCTGTAGGTGGAAAGTATAACATTAATACATCTGTTACTCTTGCTTCATCTGGTTCAGGTGTAGTATATGAAGCAGATGTTGATGGTAGAGCAGTTCTATCAGATTTGAACTCTATATGGTCTGGTACTTTATTAGGTAAGAATTATAGACAACCATTTATAGGTATTTCTAACTTAGATAAGATTAGAATTGAAGGTGAGGAAGGATTCAGAGCAATTAAGAAACTTCCTGGAAGTACAACCAGTAAAGAACAGAGAGCTGGTGAACCAGTTTCTACATCACACTTTGGTCAAGTCGAAGTTGAGAGATATAATGGTACTACAAGAGGTGAAGGACTCTCAGTAGTGGCCACTATTGAGAATGGATCTGTTACTAAGTTAGAATGGAATCAACGTAGTTATAATCCTTTAACTCAACCAACTGCATATCAGTATGAAACACCACCCATACTACATTTCATTCCTAAGAATGGTAATGGTGGTGGTGCTAGAGCAACTGCTCTAGTAAGTAAAGGACAAGTTATTAGTGTTGATCTTCTTGATGGTGGATCTGGTTATACAGAAGCACCACAGGTAGTGGTTGCAAGAAGATATGACATCTTAGCTGAAAGAGATATTGGTATTGTTATTACACAAAGGATTGGTGTTACTAAAGTTGATGTTTCTCAAACTCAGACATCTTCTGCACATATTACTATCCTTGGTACTCAGGTTCAGAATATTTCTACTTTCACAAGTACAGCATTTGAGAGTCCTAAATCAGTTACTCCTGATATTGAAGCAGAGATTCAGATTGATACCGATAATATTGCAGAAGGACAATCTGGATTTGATATGCCAGCTGGAACTGAACAACCAGATAATAGTCAAATTGTTTTCATTGAACCTGATCCTCTAGTTATTGAGTCTGGTGGTGCAGCAGGTAGTGGTGCTCAACCATCTATTGCTAATGTTGCAATTCAGGATATTGTATCTCTCAACTCTATTCAAACAGTAAGTAAGCAAATAACTTCTTCCTTCACTGTTGATATTGATAATACTTCATTAGATAATATTAATTACTATCAGGTTGGTGCTTATACTAACGTTGATACTGATATTGCTGATGAAGTAATATACATTCCAGATACATGGAAATTCTCTAATAGTGGATATCTATTAATTGGTGATGAGGTAGTTCGTTACTATCGTAAGTTGACTGATTGTTTCTATATGGTTCAAAGAGGCCAAGAAGATACGACTGCTAAGTTCTGGGCTGCTGGAACATTCTTACGTCAAGTTCCAGAACGTATATCTGTTGCACCTGCTGGAGTTGCTAAGATTGAGTCTACTTCTGAGACTACTACGACTGATTTGATACTTGATGTATCAATTAGTACAAATGTACTATCAGAGATCACTATTACTCAATCAATTGCAAGTCCTGGTACAACACAAACAGAAGTTGTATTAACACCACCTGCTTCTGGTGCTATTGATCAATATGTTGAAGAAGCATTCATCAATGATCCAGTTCCTACAAGAGGAATTGCAACTAGTACTGTTCATACAGGATCTGTAGATATTACAGATGATTATGATGTTGTACAAAGAGGTGGTGGAATAGTTGATGTTACTAACTTAGTATTTGGAAAAACACAAGACTATATTGGTGACTATATTGTTACTAATGTTGGTAATACATTGAATCATTTTGATATCTCTGGATGGGATGTTGGATTCACTAATGTATCTGGTACAACACTACAAGAATTGGATATACATTATCCATCATTGGGTATCCAAGACTTTGAGATGAGAGGATTGTCCGCGTGGACACTTGCTGGCCAGTACTGGAGAATTGTAAATGGATCTATTCAAAATCCTGTTGCAATATCTCAATCTACTGGTACTATTGGTGGTCCTATAGTTGTAGCAATGACTGACAACTTCCCTGCTGCTGGATACATATTTACATCTGGTGGTACTGTAATTCAATACACAAGTAAGACTGCAACAACCTTTGAGGGATGCACTCCCTTCTCTGGGCCTGACTCTATTAATGCAGGAGAGGATATTATCCCGTTTGAACCCACATAATCTGTATAAATATAAATAACTTTGGCACAAAACACGTCGGTAAATTAAATGGCTGCTATTATTTCTGATAAATTTAGGATATTCAACGCGAAACAGTTCCTAGAATCCCTGAGTGAAGGCCCTAACGCCACCTCTGCGGAAAGAACAAGAATGTACTTCTTTGTAGGTCGTCCGCAAGCATGGAAGGCATATGTAGAGATACACTCTAAAAATTCTACTGCATTTAATGTGGGAGATGAAGTATACGTTGGTACGTATGGATCAACAGCGTTCCGTGGAACGATTAGTGTTGTTTATGACAATGCACTTCTTCTTACCGACATCTTTGGTGCATCTGGTGTTAACTCTGCTCCTACTCTAGGATCTACTCTTAAAGGTAGAACTGGTGGATCA
>MDSY01103692.1_pt1 | contig 13630 bp, 17 predicted proteins | sample 811131 | NCBI WGS metagenome assembly MDSY01 (sample SAMN05326643, study PRJNA326480) | marine metagenome | isolation source: seawater | place: Atlantic Ocean: South West | collected 2010
ATGTTATACGACCATAATAATAAAAAATCATGGATTCATTTGAAATAAACAAAATAGTTGCAGCAGTTATTGTGGTTTTCATTGTGATTTTAGGTATCGGTAAAATTTCAGATATAATTTTCCACGTCGAGAAACCAATTACTAGCGCATATAAAATGGAGGCCTCAACAGTCGCCAACAACCAAACATCAAGTGATAACCAATCTGTTGATATATCTGCCTTGTTAGCCTTAGGTAATATAGATCATGGTCAGAAAGTTTTTAAAAAATGCAGTGCCTGCCATTCAATTAAAAAGGATGGAAAAAATAAGATTGGCCCAGCATTATATAATGTTTTTGGAAGAAATATGGCTGGGTTAGAAGACTACAAATATTCTAAAGCTTTGGTTTCATTTGGAAAAATATGGGGTTTTCAAGAAATGAATAGCTTTTTAATAAAACCAACAGCTTATATTAAAGGAACAAAAATGGCTTTTGCTGGTTTAAAAAAAGATAAAGATAGAGCTTCAGTGATCTTGTTCATGAATCAAAACTCAGACAATCCTTTGCCTTTACCTTAATTTTCCAAAACAATATAATAAAATACTTTTTTGGACATGAACTCTGTTTAAAGCTTGTTGCCACACTCTAGACTGTTTTCCTAAAAAAACTTCGTTTGAAACCTCTGTTCCTCTTGGCAAACAATGAAGAAATATAGCATCTTTTTTGGCAAAACCCATCAATTTAGAATTAATTCGAAAATTCTGAAATTCTTTAATCTTTTTTGATTTATTAACTTTATCATTTAAAGAAATAACTTTATCAGAAAATATTACATCCGCATTTTTTGCAGCATTTTTAGCATTGTTAAAAAAATTGATTCCTTTTTTATTTTTTTGTGCCCATTTAATTATAAATTTTTTTGGTTTATATTTTTTAGGACATCCAACATTTAATTTAAAAGAAAACTTAACAGATGCTGCAATTAGACTGTTGAGAACATTATTTGAATCCCCAATCCAGCAAATGTTTAATTTAGAGATAGGTTTTTTTTTTATTTCTTCAACTGTAAAAACATCTGACAAAATCTGAGTTGGATGAGATGATGGACTTAATCCATTTATAACTGGTATAGAAAGATGTTTGCTAAATTCCTCTATTTTTTTGTCACTATCAGTTCTTATCATAAAGGCATCGCCATAAGAAGATAAAATCTTTGCTGTATCAGCTAAACTTTCGCCTCCTTTTCCAAGATGTAGTTCATTAGCTCTAAGGGTTATCGTGCCACCTCCTAGTTGTTTAATTGCAAGATAAAAACTAAGTCTAGTTCTTAAACTTGCTTTTTCGAACATTTGAACAAGCAACTTTCCTTTTAAAGGTTTATCTTTATCAATATCAATAATATTATATTTCTTTCTTTCTTTTTTTCTTTTTTTTGCATCTAAAATTATTTTTCTAAGATCTGATGCCGGAATATCTTTAAGATTTATAAAATGTTTCATTTTTAAAAGTTTTTTAAACAAACTTTTTTAATTATTTTTATAGCTAAATCAATTTCTTGTTTTTTCACGTTAAGTGGAGGTAATATTCTTACAACATTCTCTGCTGCTCTAATGGTTAAAAGTTTATTATCCATTAGTTTTTGAATAAATTTTGATTGATCTTTATATAATTGCAGGCCAATTAAAAAACCAACTCCTCTTACTTCTTTTATTATTTTTGGAAATTCTTTTTTTAATTTAATTAATTCGGAATGGAAATATTTTGACAGTTTATTAACTCTGTTCAAAAAACCCTTTTTAAAAATTTGATCTAGTACAGCGTTCCCGACAGCCATAGCTAAAGGATTTCCTCCAAAAGTAGAACCATGTGTGCCTGGCACCATACCTTTTGCAACTTTTTTAGTCATTAAAACTGCTCCAATTGGAAATCCACCACCAATTCCTTTAGCTATTGGCACTATATCTGGTTTGATTTTAGCATGTTCAAAAGCAAAAAATTTACCAGATCTTCCAATGCCGCATTGTATTTCATCTAAAATAAGTAAAATTTTTTTTTGATTACAAATTTTTCTCAAATCCTTTAAACACCAGTTTGGAATTACTTTAATGCCTCCTTCTCCCAATATAGTTTCTATCATTATGGCGGCTGTTCTACTTGTTATTAATTTTTTTAATTTTTTGTGATCTCCAAATTTAAAATGATCAAAACCATTTACTTTTGGTCCAAAACCCTCTGTCATTTTTTTTGAACCACTAGCATTAATTGCTGCAATTGTTCTTCCATGAAAAGAGTTTTTAATACAAATTATTCTATTTTTATTTGGTTTGCCTATAGAAAAGAAATATCTTCTTGCAATTTTTATTGCTGCTTCTGTGGCTTCGGTTCCGCTGTTTTGAAATATAACTTTATCAGCAAAAGTTTTTTGGGTTAATCTTTTCGCTAATTTTTCTCCCTCAGGAATAATAAATGCATTTGATACATGCCAAAGTTTTTTGGATTGATTATTTATTTCTTTAATTAAATTAGGATTAGCATGTCCGAGGGAGTTAACAGCTATACCTTGAACAAAATCTAAATATTTTTTACCATTTGTTGAATATAGAAAACTGCCCTTTCCTTTTATGAAAGAAATTTTTCTTCTATTATAATTTTTAGCTAAGGCACTCATTGTTTATGATTTAATTTTATATCCTCTTTTAAATAATAAATAGGCAATATAGCAGGTTACTATAGATATAATTAATAAAAATAATATTCCAAATTTAATAGAGCCATCAAGTTGACCTATAAATGAATATCTAAATCCGTCGATCATGTGAAAAAAAGGATTGTAATAACTTAAACTTTTTAAAATATCAGGTAGTTTATTGATACTATAAAATGTTCCAGATAAAAAAGATAAAGGAACAATTATAAAATTAGTTACAGTTGCCATCTGATCGAATTTATCCGCATATAAACCTGCTATAAATCCAGCAGAACCTAAAAATAACCCCGCAAGAAATAAATATAAGAACCAAAGAAAATAATTTTGGATACTTAAATCTAAAAAAAAAATAAATATTAATGTAGAAATTAAAGCAATAAGTATACCTCTAGTAATTGCGGCTAAAACACTGGAAAGTACAACTTCCGCTGCTGAGAGCGGGCTATTAATGATATCGGTAATTGTACCCATCATTTTTCCCATCATAATTGATGAACTTGAGTGAGAAAAACTCTGTTGTATAACCTGCATCATAATTAAACCATTTGCTAAAAATTCAATATATGGAACGCCTAAAACGTTTGGTCTTTCATCACCAATTGCTAATGAGATAACAATTAAAAATAGAATTGATGTAAGTATTGGTCCTGCTAAAGTTTGTCCATAAACAACTAAAAAGCGTAAAACTTCTTTTTTATATAAACTATAGGCTCCAACCCAATTAACATAACCAAATCTTCTAACTCCTATTTGATATTTTTTTTCTAATTCAACCATGGGTAATAACTTTTAAACTTTTTTTTTAATAATTGTTAAAAAACAACAAAAAAAGCTTGTTATTAAATTATATTTATGTTTACAAGATAGAGTTATATATTAATTATAACACACTAAATATAGTATTATGAGCTGGACAAATGAAAAAGTTAATAAATTAAAAGAACTTTGGGGAAAAGGAAATACCGCTAGTCAAATTGCTGAAATTATAGGTGGCATTAGTAGAAATGCTGTAATAGGTAAAGCACATAGACTCAATTTGTCGGCAAAAATAAAAAAACGTTCATCGGCAAGCAATATAAATACAAAAAATTCTGGTGATAATCAAATTCAAAAAAGATCAAGAAAAATTAGGTTTAGATCACTTTTATTAGATAAAAATTTTGAGGAAGCAAAAAATTTACAACTAGAAGAGTTAAATGAAAGTACATGTAAATATATGGAAGGTCACCCAGATCAAGAAGGTTCGTCTTTTTGCGGAAGAAAAAATGTTGAAAAATTTTCATATTGTCCTTTACATTTAATGATTGTCTTTCAGCCAAAAGGTAAAAAAGACGATATTGTTGATAAAGAAAACGAAGTGCCTCAATTTATAGAAAAAAAAATTAAATCGGCTTAATTTTTTTAACAAGAATTAAATATTTTATTACTTAGAACATTATTTAAAATAATTTTATTTATATATAAGTAAACTAATTAATAGCTAAAGGTTATTTTTTATTTTATAAATAAATTTTTAAAAATTATATTCATTATTATTTAATTTTTATTATTTATTTCGTTTTGAAGAAATACCTCTAATTATTGCTTTTCCAGCAATTACAATTACAAAAATAAGAATAATTAATATAATTATATAAATAATATTCGTTAACATTAGTTTACGTCGTTAATACTCTTCTTTGAAAATTGCCCTCCGCTTCTCCAATTGAAACTATATTTTTCTATTTCATTTTCAAATTTTTTATTTGCATTAATCCCTATATCAAAATTAGTTTTATATTTTCCTGAAACAATATTATCATATTTTAGTAATTTTAATTGATCTGTAGTTAATAATGGATTTGGCATTTTTTCAAATATTTTTGCAGTTATTTTAGCCAAATTTAGAGGCATGGGTATAAGCAATTTCTTTTTATCAATAGATTTTAATAATTTTAGAATTATATCTTTAAAAGATAATTCTTCTGGTCCAATACATTCAATTGTTTCCCCTATTATTTTTTTTTTATTACTTGAAAAATAATCTCAGACAAATCTGAAACATGTATAGGTGTAAATTTAGTTTTACCCTCATAATACAACGGAAAAAAAGGTACTCTATTTAATAATGTAAAAAAATTTGTTGTAAAATTATCATCTACAGAGTAAACAACAGACGGTTTTAAAATAACTGATCGACTAAATTTTTTTACTTCATTTTCACCTTCGATTTTACTTATCGCATAATTACTATCAGTAGCATTTTCAATACCAAGTGAAGAAACGTGGATAAACTGCTCTAATTTTTTCTCACTTGACAGTTTTGATAAAAGTTTAGGAATTTTTATATGTATATTAACAAAATTATTTTTTCTTTTTTCAAACATTATGCCTATAAGATTAATGCAAACAGAACAATTGTTCATTAGAGACTTAATTTTATCATAATCAAAAGAATTTAATTCTACCAGTTCTAGATATCCTGGATTTGCTTGGGTTTTTAAAATATATCCTTTTTGATGAATATTCCTTGTTACAGCAATAATTTTATAGTTATTTTTTGTAAGCTTTCTTATTAAGTGTCTGCCAATTTGACCGGAGGCACCGAAAACTAGAATTTCTTTAGGTTTCATATATATATTCTTCAAATGAATTTAGATATTAAATTACATAAAGGGGATTTACCAGACCAAATAAATTTAAGTGACAAAATTGCGATTGACTCGGAATTCAGTGGATTAAATGTTGAAAGAGACAGATTGTGTCTTGTTCAAATTTCAACGGGTAATAATGATGCACATATAATTCAATTAGATAGAGAAAAATACAACGCTCCAAATTTAAAAAAAATTTTAGCAGATAAGAGTATTAACAAAATATTTCATTTTGCAAGAGCTGATCTTCTTTTTATAAAAAAATATTTACAAATTGATGTTCAAAATATTAATGATACAAAATTAGCCTCAAGATTAGCAAGAACATTTTCTGATAAACATGGGTTGAAAGATTTAATTAAAGAGTTTATTGGAATAGATATTAGTAAACAATTACAAACATCAGATTTTGGTGGAGATCTTTCCGATAAACAACTTAAATACTGTGCACAAGATGTTATATATCTTCATAAAATTTTTGATGAACTTCAAAAAATTCTTATAAGAGAAAATCGAATTAATTTGTATAATAAAGCTATAAAAGTTATTCCAACTAGAGTAGATTTAGACTTAGCGTCTTTTAAAGAAGATATTTGGTCTCATTAATATGAAATTAAAAAAATTTCAAATTGTTGCAAAAAAAGTAATTGAATATGAAATTAAAGGTCTAAAAAAATTAAAATCAAGTATTAATAATTCTTTTAATAATGCTGTAAAAACAATTATAAATTGTAAAAATGGTAAAGTAATCGTTTCAGGTGTTGGTAAAAGTGGAATCATAGGTAAGAAATGGGTAGCTACCTTATCTTCAACTGGTACACCATCTTTTTTTTTAGACCCATCAGGTGCAAGTCACGGAGATATGGGGCAGATTACCTCGAATGATATAGTGATACTGATCAGTCTAAGTGGTAATAGCGAAGAGCTAAAAAATGTAATTAATTATACATCAAGAAACAAAAATATTAAATTAATTGGAGTTACATCTAAAAAAGATTCCATTTTATATAAAAATTCAGATGTTAAAATTTTAATCCCTGCAGTTAAAGAAGCTGGTACAAGTAATATTGTTCCAACATCTTCAACTACTGTTCAATTAGCTTTGGGTGATGCTATTGCAATTGCCTGCATGGAATACAAAAAATTTGATAAATTTGATTTTAAAAAATTTCATCCAGGAGGATCACTTTCTGTTAAACTAAAAACTGTAGGAGATTTAATGCTAACAGGAAAAAAAATTCCATTTATATCAGCAAACTCTTCAATGAAAAATGCACTTAAAGTAATAACAAAAAAAGCTTTGGGTTTTATAATAATAAGAAATAATAGAAAAAGAACTTTGGGAATATTAACTGATGGTGATCTAAAAAGATTGAACCAAAAATTTGAAAATTTTCACAACATAAAAATTAATTCAGTTATGAAAAAAAACCCCATAAGTGTTGAAAAAGATATGTTAGCTAGCCAAGCTCTCTACCTTATGAATACAAAAAGGATAACTAGTTTATGCGTTCATAATAAAAATGTAAAAAGTAAAACTATTGGTGTTATACATATTCACAATATCTTGAATGCAAATATTAGTTAGATGTCTATTAAGTCTCTAATCCAAATAACTATCTTTTTTATAATACTAATTGTGCTTGGAAGTGTTTATTCAAAATATTTTTTAGATAATAAAGTTGTTATTGAAGAAAAAAAAGAAATTATGACTACTGATAAAAATGAAAGTTTAAATGAAAAGAAAGAAAATAAAATACAATATAATAAAACTGATAATATCAGTTTAGCTGAAAATAATAAAAACAAAGTTGAAAGCAAAAAAAAAATTGAAATTTCAGAAAATGCTGTAGAAAATGATTCAAAGATAACAAATGAAAATAAAGAAAAATTAAATAAGCAAAAAAAAGAACAAGTTAAAAATTTAGTAAAAGATGTAGAGTACTTAACAACAGATAAAAAAGGGAATAGATATAAAATACTAGCGACTTCAGGAAGAACAAACTTGGATGATAACAATGTTTTAGATCTTGATAATGTCAGAGGAGTTATTACGTCTGAAAAAAGACCTCCTATTTATATTGTTTCAGATTTCGCAGAATATAATTCGTCTAATTTAGACTCAAAATTTTATCAAAATGTGGTAATAAATTATTTAGACAAGCAGATCAATTGTGACAATTTTGATATAAATATGGAAACAAATATCGCAATAGCTTATAATAATGTTATAGTTACAGATCCACAATCAAAAATGACAGCGGGAAAAATTATATTAGATATTGAAACAAAAGACATTATAATTAATCCTGAAAATGATAAAAGTAAAGTAAAAGTAATTACAAACTAATGGCTGTAATAAAAAAATTTCGTATAAAAAGTTTTAAACAAAAAGAATCTTTACTTGAATTAGAAAAAGTATCTATGTTTTATAATAAAAGACAAATCTTAAATAATTTGAATTTAAACATAAATAGACAAGAAGTTTTGGGAATGTTGGGGCCAAATGGAGTAGGCAAATCGACGATCTTCCACATTATAACTGGCCTTGTAGATCCAAGTTATGGAAAAGTATTAATTAATAAAATCGATTGTACTAATTTACCTATTTATGAAAGAGCTATTAAATTTAAACTGGGCTATGTTCCTCAATACGGAGGTTATATTCAAGATTTAAGTTTAGAAGAAAATTTAATTTTGGTAGGTGAAATTCATATCAAAGAAAAATATTTAAGACAAATTAAATTAGATAAAATAATTTCTCAATTTGAATTTGATCCATTATTAAAAATAAAAGCTAAACATCTCTCTGGAGGTCAAAAAAAAAAATTAGTTATAGCAATGGCCTTAATTAATGATCCTAAGATATTATTACTAGATGAACCTTTTGCTGCACTAGATATTTTAACTATAAAAATGTTACAAGAAATAATTGTAAATTTGCAATCTATGGAAAAAATTACAGTTGTTGTATGTGATCATCAGGCCAGAGACTTATTAAGTTGTGTTGATAGAGCTATAGTACTTTCAAATGGTAAAATTATTGCTTCTGGCAGTCCAAATGAAATCATAAATGATACAAATGCAAGGTCAGCTTATTTTGGAGATGAATTTAAAATAAATTAATTCGTCAATGCTAAATCACATAACTATAAATGATAAAATAAAATTTTTTAAAAAAAAAATAAAAGTCAGCTCAGATAAAAGTCTGTCGATTAGATGTGTTCTGCTAGCATCACAAGCAGTAGGTATATCTAAAATATATAATTTATTAGAGTCCGAAGATGTATTAAATGCTCTAAAAACAATAAAAAAGCTTGGAATAAAATGCAAAAAAAAAAATAATTTTTATGAAATACATGGTTTTGGGTTAAATGGCTTTAGTATAAAAAAAAACACAGTAATTAATGCTGGAAATTCAGGAACACTTGCAAGATTAATTTTGGGTTTGCTTATTAAGTCTAACAAAAAAATAAAGTTGATTGGAGACAAAAGTCTGTCCAAGAGAGACTTCAAAAGAGTAGTAGATCCATTAAAAATTTTTGGAGCAAATATAACTTGCAAAAAAAATTCTTTGCCTGTTGAGGTGTTTGGATCAGATTTTTTAAGACCAATTCGCTATTTTGAAAACAAAGGTAGTGCTCAATGCAAAAGTACAGTTATGTTAGCAGCTTTGAATACTCCAGGCACAACATTAATAAAAGCTAAAAAATCAAGAAACCATACTGAAATATTATTTAAGTCTCTAGGTATTCCTATCAAAATAAAATCCAATAAATATTATGACATAATAAAAGTTAATGGCTTGAATCAATTTAAATCATTTAACTATAAAATACCCGGTGATATAAGTTCTAGTGCATTCTTTATTGTTTTAACACTTCTTTCAGAAAATTCTAAAATAATTATAAAAAATGTAAATGTTAACGAAGGAAGAATTGGTATTATAAAAATACTAAAAAGAATGAATTCAAAAATAATTTTTCAAAATAAAAAAATTTATAAAGGTGAAAAAATTGCGGATATTTATGTAAAAAGTACTACAAAATTTAATTCAATTAATTGTCCAGACAGCTTAAATAGTTCAGCAATAGATGAGTTTTTATTAATTTTTTTAGTTGCTGCTAAAGCAAAAGGTATATCTACATTTAAAAATTTAGGTGAATTGAATAATAAAGAAAGTCCTAGACTTGATATAGCAATAAAATTTCTAAAATTGATAGGAATAAAAGTATTGAGAAATAAAAATAAAATAAAAATATTTGGAAACCCAAAACTACAATTAAAGAGAAATTATATTATGAAAAATTTTTTAAAAGATCATAGGGTTTTTATGATGACTTGCGTGGCAGCTTTAGCTTTTGGAGGAAATTGGAAAATATATGACAAAGATTCTATTAATACATCATTTCCAAATTTTTTAAATATTTTAAAAAGTTTAGGAGCTAAAATAAAATGAAAAAAAGAAAAAATATTATAACTGTTGCTATAGATTCTCCGGCTGCTGCGGGTGCAGGCTCTCAGGCTAAATTAATTTCTAAGCACTATAATCTTTTTTATCTAGATACAGGAAAAATTTATAGATTTATTGGACTATTAAGATTAAATAATCCAAGTAATTTTACCTATAAATTGATAAAAAAAAAAATTAATAAGCTAAAATTTAAAGATCTTAAAAAAAAAGAATTGTTATCAGATGAAGTTGCAAATTCTGCTTCATTTATTGCAAAAAATAATAAGATTAGAAAAATTGTACGTAATTTTCAAAAACAATGTGCTTATAATCCTCCAATAAAATATAAAGGTTCAGTTTTGGACGGCAGAGATATTGGAAGTTTAATCGTCAAAGATGCAATGTTTAAATTTTATATAACAGCAAATATTAACACCAGAGCAACGAGGCGTTACAAGGAATATAGAAAATTAAAGAAGAAAATTAAATATAATCAGGTGCTATCATCATTAAAAAAGCGTGATTTTTCAGACAAAAATAGAAAATATGGAAGATTAAAAAAAACTGCAGATAGCATATTGCTTAATACCAGCAAAGATAGTATCAAATCGTGCTTTAAAAAAATAAAAGCAATTATGGATAGAAAACTGAATAATTAATGGAAATTTATAAAGATTTATCTTCGCCAGCAAGCCAACAATTCGAGAAATTACTTAATAGCCAACTATCAAAGAATAAAATTGAAGAAGGAAAAATAGTTGATGGTAAAATCACTAAAATTACAGATAAATATATTTTTCTTTTTATACCGGGTTTAAAAAGCGAACCAGTAATAGATATTAATGAAATGAAAATGATTGGTATGCAAGATAAAGTTTCCGAAGGTACTACTGTTTCAGTTTTATTAGAAAAAATTGAAGATAAAAATGGTGATGTAGTTGTTTCGGCTCACAAAGCTCAAAAAATTAAAGGGTGGTATGAATTAGAAAAAGCTTATGACGAAAATCAATCAATAAACGGTAAAATCACTTCTAAATGTAAAGGTGGAGTTATAGTTGAACATATTGAAACTGGATCTCTTATGTTTTGTCCTGGTTCACAAATATCTGACAAACCAATGAAAAGTATAGACCACTTAATTGGAGTTGAACAAAAATTTGCAATTATCAAATTAGATAAAATTAGAGGCAATGCCTGCGTCTCAAGAAGGCAGATTGTTTCATCAAATAAAAAAGAAGATAAAGTAAAAATCATTGAGAAATTTAAGGTTGGAGATATTATCAAAAATGCTGTTGTTAAAGGATATTCCTCATTTGGCTGTTTCTTTGAAGTGAATAATGAAATTGACGTATTAGTTCATCTACAGGAAATATCTTATTCAAGGGTAAACCATCCAGATGAAATTTTTAATTTGGGAGAAAAACATGATCTAAAAGTTATTTCTATTGATATGGAAAAATTACAAATAGGATGCTCAATAAAACAACTTTCTCCTGATCCTTTCGAACATATCTCAAATTATGAAATTGGAAAACCTTATCAAGTTAAGGTCGTTAAGATCACTGATTATGGCTGCTTCTGCGAGCTGGAGCCGGGTTTAAGTACTTTGCTACACAGCAGTGAAATTAGTTGGACCAAAAAAAATATATCTCCAAAAAAATTATTTAAAGTAGGAGACCAAATTAATTGTGTTATTACGGAAATTGATAAAGACAAACGGAGAGTTGCAATTTCTTACAGGCTTACATCTGAAAATCCTTATACTACTCTTGAAAAAAAATATCCGGTAGGTTCAGATATAGATGGAGTTGTAACAAATTCAAATGAATATGCACTTTACGTTAAATTAGAAAATTTTGAAATAGAAGGTTTTTTACATTCAAACGATCTTTCTTATACTGATAAAGGAGAAGAAGAATTAAAAAAATATAAAAAGGGAGATAAATTAAAAGTAAAAATATTAGAAATTAAAGTCGCAGAACAAAAAGTTCGTGTTGGAAAAAAACAATTAGAAAAAGATCCTTTCGATTGGTTTAAAGACAAGAAGATTAATGATGCTATTACTGTAAAAGTAACTTCAGCAGAAAATAAAGGTTTAATGGTTAAGCCAGAAGGATGTGAGTTGGAATTCTTAATAAAAAAATCCCAAATTGCTGTAAGTGCTGCAGACTCAAGACCTTCAAGATTTGTTGGCGGAGAAAGAATTGATGCCGCCATTGCAGAACTTAACTTAGATAAAAGAAAAGTTAGCTTAAGTATTAAATTACTTGAAGAACTTCAAAATAAAGAAGCTGTATCTAAATTCTCAAGTACATTAAGCGGTAAAAATCTACCATTTTCATCGCTTTCTGAACAATTAGATGATAAAAACAAGAAAAAAGATTCTGAATAAATAGTAAATTGTCATTTGTAAAATCAGACTTAATAAAAGAACTAGCTAACAACTATCCTAATTTTATAAGAAGAGACCTAAATAAATTGGTTGATATTATCCTTTATGAAATTCAAAGTTCTCTCATAAGAAATGAAAGAGTTGAACTAAGAGATATATTTACTCTAGAAACAAGAATTCAAAAGGCAAGAATATCAAGAAATCCAAAAACAAATGAAAAAATAAATACTCCAGAAAAAAAAATTATATTTTTTAAAATGTCTAAAGAATGGTCAAAAAAAATAAATGAAAAAGAATAAAATTTTTATTGCCTGTGATAGTAATAATTTATCAAAAATTAAAGAAATTATAAATAAAACAAAAACTTCTAAACTTATAATTGGATATAAATTTGGTTTAGAATTTTTGAATTCTAAATATGGAAGGTCATATATTTCAAAAATTAAAGATAAAATATTATTTGCAGATTTAAAATTGAATGACATTCCAAATACTTGTGCTTCAACTATAAAGGCAATTAAAGATTTAAATGTTAATTATTTAACTATTCATATAAGTTCAGGTTTATCAGCATTAAAATTATCAAAAAAAGTTGCGGGCAAAACTAAGTTGATAGGAGTTACAACTTTAACATCTTTAGATAATAAAAGTTTAAAACAAATTGGATATAATAAAAATTTAGATGAGCTGGTCATTCATCAGGCAAAACTTGCTACTAAAGCAAATTTGGATGCATTAGTGTGTAGTGCGCATGAAGTTAAAAATGTAAAAAAATTTTTCAAAAAAGAAATTATAACCCCTGGAATAAGATTAAATTCAAATATTAATGACCAAAAAAGAGTAATGACACCGAAACAAGCTTTTAGAAACGGAAGTGATTGGCTTGTAATAGGAAGGCCTATTACAAAAGGAGGTATAAAAAAAAACCTTCAAAGATTAATTGAACATCTAAATTCATAATGGATACAAAAATATGTGGTGTTAAAGATTTATATACCTTGAATTATATTTTAAATCATAAGCATCCACCAAAATTTATTGGTTTCATAACTAACTATCCAAATTCTAGAAGATATATTGAACATGAAAATCTTAAAAAATTAATAAATATAGACAAAAAAAAAATAAATTTTGTTTCAGTTCTAGTAAATCCAAATAATGAAATTTTAGAAAAAATAAAGAATTTTAATTTTGATTACTATCAATTATACGATGTAGATCCAGTAAAAACTAAAATAATAAAAGAAAAATATAAAGTCAAAATCATAACTGCAATTACAATTGAAAACAAAATTGATGTTAAAAAATATAAAAAATTTGAATCTATTTCTGAAATAATTTTATTTGATTCTAAAGGATATGAAAAATCTGTTGGGTTTGATCATCAATTGCTAAATAATGTATCAACTAAAGTAAACAAAATGCTAGCTGGTAATATTCAGTATGATGATAGGCTTGATAAA
>MDSY01094453.1_pt1 | contig 13626 bp, 10 predicted proteins | sample 811131 | NCBI WGS metagenome assembly MDSY01 (sample SAMN05326643, study PRJNA326480) | marine metagenome | isolation source: seawater | place: Atlantic Ocean: South West | collected 2010
ACACGCACTTCCTTCCTCTTACTGTAGCGGTACATCGAGTTGTTGTTGGTTTACTCCCCTTACTGTTGCGTGGGTTGGGCGCGCTTTGTTGGCGCGCGGCTCAGCTGACTACGCACAACGCCGCCGCATGCCCTCGCCACCGGCGATCCACGGCTGCGTCATCTTGACCAAACTCGGCAAGTGCCTAGCCCAATGCACCCATGGGAGCCGAGCCTCTGATGTGCAGACAGCCACGCTGTGCCAGCTGGTCGCCACGATGCAGGATGTGGGCGGCAGCCTGCAGTTTGGCTACCTTGAGCTCCACGGGCTCGGCGTGGTGCTGCAGCAGGGCTACCGTGTAACGATCGCAGTCCTGTGTGACCCAGAGCACGGGCAGGCATCCGCCCGCCTCGTCGCCATGCAAGCTCTCAACGTGTTCGGCAGTGAGCACGAAAACTCAAACCCGCACACCACCCCAGAAGCCTCGCGTGCCCACCCTTCGCCCGCCCTGCCGTGCAACTACAGAGCTCTTCCACGGCGAGATCGACGCGCTGGCCGAAGCGCACGAGCGCGACATGAGTGCCGTGATCTCATCGTACACCTTCCACAGTGCCACGCAGAGCCCTGCCGGAGACGCCCTCGAGACGCTGCCCGCCTTCCGAGGCTTCGAGCGCGCCTACCTGCAACCGCTGCTGCAACGACCGCCCTCGGCTGCGCTGTGGCTGGACCCACTGCTTGAGCCGGCGTGCGCTCTCGTCGCGTGGCTGGTGAACCCTTCTCCTCTGCGCTCGCAACCGCCCATCCTACTCGGGCCCGACCGGCGGCCGGGGCGAGCGCTGGCCGCGTATGCGGGGCCGCATCTCGCGGCAGTGTGGTGTCCCGCGCTCGAGCAGGCTCGGGCGCTGCTCCAGGCGCGCGCCACGGCCACCGGCAAGCAGAACAAGAAGGCGCGACTCGCGGCCGCCGCCTTCCCCGCGGCCGCGCAAGGCGGCTGCTGCCTGCACGTGGCCGTCCACGCGGTCCGCCTGGTGCCGGGTGGGCGCCGCCCCATGCCCCGCCGCGCCGCCCCGCGCCGCGCCGCGCCGCGCCGCGCCGCCCCGCGCCGCCCCGCCCCGCCCCGCTGCCGTCCTCTTCCGCGCTCGCTCCCAGTCGGCACCGGTGTGAGAGAGCCCCCCTTTCCCCACCCACCCACGCAGGTGGCGCCTGCCTGTTGCTGTTTTACGAGCTGCCGCTTCGGCTCTCGGGCACGAGCACACCGACGACAGCAGAGGACGTCGGGGCGCCTGCATCGGCAGAGGATTGCGGGGCGGTTCAATTGCCCGAGGCGTCGATCCCGCAGGCGAGCCGACAGCCCGCTAACCACCGCCCGTTGCTTCCCTGGAGCGCGAGCGCCATTCTCCATTGTGTGCGCAGGACATTCGGACCGCGCTGCATAGCTCGGCGCGCCTCATCCGCACGGCCTTCCCGCACGCCGTCAGCGAGGTCCCCCCGCTAGAGCCCAGCGCGCTTGTCGAGTCCGAAGACGACGCACGCCCCATCCCGCTCACACCGAAGCGCGGCGCAGCCTTAGCGGCGGACGCGGTGCTCCCGCCTCCATTTCATCGAGAGACAGCGGCAGCGCAATGCAGCGGCAGTGAAGAAGCAGCACCGAGTAGCCCAGCAGCCATGCCGATGACGCCGCTGCATTTAGTCATCGATTCGCCACGGGCTGGCTAAACGTGTGTTAAAGCCATAGCCAAGCAGCGTGGTGTACCGTTCACTACTTTAAAGCGGACCCGTTCACTAAAAAGCTCCAGCGCTTACCGCTTTGAACCCCCACAAAGGCATCAACGCGCGCGGGGTGAGTGGGGGTATACCGCGGCTGCGGGCCCCTCTCGCTCACACGCTACTTTACCGTACTTCTATATAAAGGTACGGTAAGGCTTTATACACCGCACCCTGAGTTGTGAGTAGCACACCCTCTCTAGCGCGCACCGTCCACCGAGCACGTGCATGCAGAGCGCCGGCCTCGAGCGAGTGCGGAGGAGTGTGGGGCACTGTCTGGGCAAATTTCAGTAGCAATGTAGCGCAAGGTTCAGCAGTTAGCAAATTTGGAGCAGGCAAATCAGAAAAGAGAAATCTCTAAAAATCTTGAGATTTTAAAATCTGGAGAGCAGAAAATATACTCGAAGCCCTAGATACCAAGCCTAGACCAAAATGCAGAGCGTGACTCTGCTTGTCTACGGTCTCACTCGCCAAAGCTCCCTATGCCCCGAGTGACTCGGAGACGATGCCCAAAATGCAGAGCGTGACTCTGCTTGTCTACGGTCTCACTCGCCAAAGCACCCTATGCCCCACTCGGAGACGATGCGTGCGGCGCTTAGGCCGGCCCCTGCCAGATTGAAGGCATCGGGTCCCAGCTGGAGCGCGGCGAGAGCGCCAGACACCCACAAATCTGTGTGCTCATCCCAGCGCAGAGACGACGTGAGCTCGGGCAGGCCGTCGTGGAGCGGCCGCGGCCGGCGAGCGCGCAGTGTGGAGAGCGGTACTACGAGAGCGGCATCGAGGTGATGACCGGTTGCGAGCCATGCCGCATCGGCGCGCACAGTCGTCGTCGCCTCCCTTGGCCGTCCGCCCTGCTCGCCATCCCCTTGGTCCTTGATGTCAGCAGCACACGTGCGCACGTAGGCAACTAGTTCGTCGCTTCGAGTGCACCACTCGGCGCGCGCGACGACGGCGGCCTCATGCACGTCCACTTGCGGAGTGGCCTCGGCGGCTGCCCGCGTGAGTTCGTCGTGAGCGGTAGGCGTAATCGAGCCGCCGGGCCGGGCGCGTGCGAGGATTGCGCGTCGCTCGCAATACGTGCCGCCGCCAAAGAAGGCCTTTTCGCAGGGCAGGAGCTCACACGAGAAGTGACGCTGCACCCACTCGTCGGGGATGTCGAATGTGCGCACGGCGAGCGGTCCACGGCTGAGGAGCGTGATGTGCCGCCAGCCGCGGCGCCTCGCCTCGCCGGCGAGCTGCACACCGCTCAAGCCGCAGCCGACGATGAGCAGTCGTCGACGATGAGCGGAGCACTCGGCGGGCGGGTCCGTGGGCGCGGCACCAGCCATGCGCCACCGCGGCCGCACCGATGCGAGATGCCATGCACGGACTCGGGAAGCCAATGCTCCACTCGGAGGCAGCAAGAACAGGAATAAGGTGTACACAAGCTGGAGCAGGGGCAGCAGCGCGGCGGAGAAGGTGCGCATGAAGAGGGCGTGCACGCCCATGCGCCGGGACGGTGCGTGCGAAGATGGTTCCATAGCGGCCGCTGGATGGTTCGCAGCGAGCTCCGTTGCGTGCACAACGCGGCCTGGAGGGGCTTTGACGGCGGCCCACGCGTCGGGCAGACGCGGTGCAAAGCTGTCGCCAACCGCGAGCACGACACGACGGGCAAGCAGGAGAGTTATTGGCAGCGACGCGACGCCCGAAGAAGCCATCGCAGCCACCTGCTCGAGGTGCAGCTCGCAGCCACCGCCGGAGAGCGGCACAATGTCGGCCACGCGAGCGAGCAGGAGCCGATCCATCAACGTTGGATCAGTGGCGTGTAGCTCGTCGAGGGCCGCGGCACAAAAGTCGTCAAACAAGGCCGCCGACGGCGCATGCCACGCCTTGGGCCCATGGTGCGGCGTCACCTCGGGCAGCGGGCGAAGTTCGTTGAGGCGGTGGTGCGCGGTGGCAAAGGCCAGCACAGCATCGTCGACGAGTCGAGAGGCGTGTGGGTGGACAAAGGTCGGCGAGCGCAGATGGGAGACACCCTGCCAACAGAGCATCAGAAATATGATTGGGCGTGAGACGGTGAGACGGGGCGTGGCCTTGCCTGCAAACCTGCGATCCCAACTTCCGTCGCCAAAGGGCCAGCCAGCCGCCAGAAGCGTCGATCACAACGGTACTGTGGAGGAGGCGCATCGCTGTGTCGCGCGTGGCAGGAGATGCGCACTCATCGCGAGTGGCACGCGAGAGCCGAAGGAGTACCGCGAGTGCCGCCGGTCCGGCACCGATGACGACGAGCCCATGAACGTCCATCTTGGTCGGAGCAGGCCCCTCAGCATCAGGATCACCATCGCCCACGGCATCGGTGGGCTTCGCATTCGTCTGCATCGGCCGATGGCCTCGTTGGTCTTGCCGTGCAAGAAGCGTGCTGGTGGTGAAGTGCTCTGGGGGGGGGGCAGAAAAAAATGGCGCGGCCACCATCAGCTGTTTACTCCTCGGGGTTGAAGATGAGCCGGCTGCCCCCTGATTGCAACTGCCAGCTGCTCGCTGGACTCGCTGCCGCCCGACCAAGGCGGCGGCGGCGGCGGCGGCGGCGGCGGCGGCGGCGGCGCGCTGCGCGGCGCGATGCCCCGCCGCGGCGTCCGGCAGCTGTGGCGTCACCATACTTTAGAATAAAAACCGGAGAGCGGAGTCGGGACGTGACTGATGCATTTCTTGCTTTTATAAAACGATATATACACCCATAAAACGTACGAAAATTATAACGACTTGCCCGTAGCGCGGCCGCCTAGGAAGCCCATAGGACCACCCACACGCTCTCTACACGGCAGAGTCTCTCTTTAGCTCTGTCTCTCACCATGCTGCTAAGCGCCTCAGAAGCGCTCCGCGAGGGGAGTGAAGTAGTCGCCACCTTCGCCGGGGACGACCCAGCTTCGAATCTCTCCACGGGCGTCACCGGTCCACAGCAGCCTCGTGCCACCCTCGCTCATGCACAAGCTAGTGATGGGCGCGCGCTCCGGGGTGCGAAGGCGCAACTCGGAGCGCTCGACCAGCTCCCACGCAGGTTGCAGAGCACCCCCAACAGGCACGGCGGACTTCGCGTAGGGTAACCAGCTTCCGGACTGCCTTGCGGATGAGTGAGGCTCACGCACCACCCACCAACGCACGGTGCCATCTTCGTGGCCGCTTGCCATCACGGGCAGCGACTCCACCATCCACTCGGGTGTCGGGGTGAGTGCCATGCACCGGATGGGCGGCACGCGTGCGTCGCTCACCTGCAAGCCAACACCGGGGCAATCGAACCTCTCAGCAGCAAGTGTGACCTGGAGCTGCGGCTGCGGGCGCACGCACGCACCGCAAGCAGCGCAGCATTGATCGACCAAAACTGGAGCTGGTCGTGAGTGGCGAGTGCCAGCTCCCCCGTCTCCTCTTTGATCTGCATGGCTACGACGCGGCCAGACGGGCTTGCGCCAGCAGGTGCCCTGGTGCGAGGGTGCACCTGGAGCACGTGGAGTAGGCGCAATCGTCGAAGATCCCAAAGATGGACAGAACCATCGTCCCCCGCACTTGCGAGCACCTGCCACCGCGATTGCAGCATTTCGCAAAGAGTGCTGTAGTCTCTCTGAAACGGCTCCTAGAACGGGCTGGACTCCCAGACCTAAGGGGGCGCAAGGGCTCCCAGACCTGCTGCGAGGAGTCGCAAGCGACGGAGCAGACGGGGGTTGCATGCGATGCCAGCCGGCCCCGTGGCTCCAAGCGGAAGCTCCCCGATTGGGGGTGGAGAAGCCGCCAGACGGCGAGGCCACCGAGCGCATCCGCAGTAATCAAGGTGTCGCCGTCTATAGCAGCGCGCACACGGTGCAGCACGGTGAGGCACGGTGCAGGGCGCGCCTGTGCAGAGCCGCCGTGCGCGCACGGATGGCAGGGTGGCGCGCGCCTGATGTGATGCATGCAGCATTGACCGGCTCACCGAAGTGGAGCCCGTGAAAGCAGCAAGCGGCGCCCCCACCCGACTTGCGTGGCGCCAGACTGCGAACGGTTCCATCTGCAAAGCCGTACTGAAGCAACTGCTGCGTTTGCACCACCAGCAGGCACGACCGCTGGCAGGAAGCAAACGTGCGCTCAGCTGCGCCCCCTGCAACGCCCACACCCATACGACCGCTGCCGGCCACGGCAAGGAAGCGGACAGTGCCAGAAAGGAGCTGTTCGCGGGTGCTGGCGAGCTGCTGTTCGGACGCAAGGGCAACCAGCAGTGGCACGACCTGGATTGTGTTGACTGCTGCCGAGGCCGACCTCTTCGGATGTGGCCGCTCACGCCAAAGCTGGCACGGCGTCTGGCCGAAGTGTTGCATCTGCGGGCAACGCGCTCGTGAGACGTGCAGCGGGCGGGTGGTCGATATTGGGCGGGTGATCGATGCTCCAGCTACCACCTGCGAGAGCAGTGCCGCACGCTGCGCATCGTCGACAGCATCGACGTCAACGGCGCCTTGGTAAGTGCAGTAGTAGAAGACGTTTAGGGCATCGATCGCCGCCTCACCCTGCTGCTTGTGACCAAATACCAAGTCAATCCAGTCGGGCAACTCGCGGCTCGCGTGCGGGGACTCGAGTGCCTGCCACCACGTCGATGAAGGGTGAGAGGGGCACGCGCTTCTGTTGGCGGAGGGCTCACCTGTCGCATCCTGCGGACGAACTTCCAAGCGCTTCCTCGGGCCCACGGAGGCAGCTGCGCGTGATGCAGGGTGGCACCATCCTGCCGCTGGCCGAGACTCAGGCTGTTCACGTTGAGCAGTGCTTCCGGCATGTAGAAGAGCTCCGGGATCAGCTCCTTGACGCACCCAGTGTCGCCACCCCGTTCTCCTGAAGCCAGGCTCCATTCCTCGCCGACCGAATGGAACAAGCGGTCAGCCAGGTCAAAACGACCGTCCTGCAGCGCACAGTGGTAGTCTGTGAATGGCTGTAGCCGCAGCAAGAAGGAGCAGACAGACGCGGCAGACGAGTAGTGCGTGCCGTAATGAAACGGTGGCGTGTCGCTAGTGGGGTCCTCCCACTCTGCATGCCGTTTACGGAACTGCTCTGCTCGCACCGCACTCTGCGCGCCCATCGGCTTGTGCAAATCGCGGAAAGAAGCTGCGTCACGGAGCGGACAGCTGTCTGTCTGGTATCGAGCCAGCAGCCACGGGAAGACCGGATACTGCATCAAATCGTCGTAGCAGCGCCCAGCGGCCTCGTTCACGCCCATCAGGTACTCAAAGTTTGAGACTCGGCCGTAGGTCCACCCGTCGGTCAACTGCGAGAGCTGACTGTTCCCAAAGAAGGACCACCGCGCAGCAGGCCCTTCGCTGCCGCCACCACCGCCGCTCACCGCCCTGATCCTTTCGGTCGGGTGTTCGTTGCGTGGGAGGAGCGGTGTCAGCCTCGAATGCAGCGCGTTCCGGGCGGGTTCGCCGCCCTCGAGCCGGAGGAAGACCGAGGTCCCGTCTCGCATCAGCAACTGAAGCGCGCACGGCTGCAGCTGCGCTCGCCTGCGCACCAGACCGAGAAGGTCTGCGTAGCCGTAGACTTCGTACGTGCACGGGAGCTGTTCAGTGCGCTTCGCGGCGGCGTCGCCCGCGCGCTTTTGCCCAGACACCACTGGCGGGCGTCGCTCCACTGAGGCCTCGGCGTCGCCTGTGCGCCCGGCGCGCCGGTGACCCTGAAGCAGGAAGAAACGATCTGGTGCAAGGATGAGCACGCCAGGTGCTGCGTCGATGCCGGAGAGGTGCACGGCATCAAAGAGGTCGTCAGGCTTGAGGGCGTGCACGGAGTTGAGGACGCTTTGCAACTCCTGCCCGATTAACGCATCCTTTGGTCCTGGCTCGCCCTGCATCTTCTTGAGAGGCGCGAGCTGCATCCATGGCTGAGAGGCGACGCTTCGCAAGAGCTCCTGATCTTCCCGATGCAACTTCCTGCGAGTTCCACCGAGAGGAGACACGCACGCAGAGTCCACGACCCAGTTCGCAGACTGCGTCAGGGCATTGCGTTCTTGGTCCGAGCCTTCCCAAGCCGAGTGCTGCAGGAGTTGCTGAATGTAGAGGAGGCGCATGGCGCGGTGCTGCGCTTGGTCTCGAGCGCCTCTCGCAAGGGTCAGAGTTTGCACTCTCCGCTCGACCGCCTGGGTGCCAGCCTTGGTTGCCGCATGCCAAACCGCGCTCGCATTTGCGAGATGTGTGCTGGCTGCACGCTGCCATTTCTGCTCCGCAACGATCTTGGCCTGCTGGTCAGAGGCAAACTTGGTGTCAAAGGCGGTTGCATCTTGCTGGTGGCGCTGCGTCGCATCCCGCCACCGGACGCCAAGCGAGTTGTCAAGCAGCGCCACCAGCTTTTCATTTCGGAGAGCTGCGACGTCTCCTCGTTGCAGTCGCTCCTGCCGCCGAGAGACAGTCACGTGAGACGCGGGCGCTCTGCGGGCGGGGGAGGGCTAGTGGCAGGGCAGAAGCTCACAACTTCGAAGACGAGCGGAGAGTCCCCAAAGGCCTCCTTTTGGAACCAGGTGTGCGAGAAGAGCGACTTCAGGTTCTGCGTCGCTCCGTTCCGCACATCGGCATCCGCGTGCTCGACCAGAAGAAACAGCTTCCAACAGATGGCCAGTAAGAGGCCGCGGTGGGGCATCAAGCTCTCCTCCTGGTCTGGATTGCGCAGCACCAACGTCATGACGACCATAGACACGTCGCCCAGCAGGGGAAGTAGCACTGCGGACGACGACTGCACGTCCGAGGCGAACCGAAGGAGCAAGAAGCGCAGAGCAGCCTCCTGCAGCTCAAGCAGAGGCCCACTGCTGCGCCGGGTCAGCCGCATCGCATCCGGAGCTGCAATGTTGGTGCGTCGCACCCAAGACACCAGCTGAGACGCCACTGCCGCGGCGTGCTGTGCGCCAGCTGATGACAGCGTCCCGCCGTTTCCCGATGCGGCGCTGTCCCGGCGTTCCAAGAGCAGCAACAGGAAGCCCAGAAGCTCGTGCTGAGGGGCCACGTCGGCAATGGGCCCATCAGGATTGCTCGCGGCAGAGTGCGCGACAGACCCCAGCCAAGCTTGAAGCTGGAGAGTGCGCGCGAACAGTTGGGAGAGCACGGCGAGGCCCGCGTCCTCAAGCACATTGACGCCATCCGCGAGACGGTCTTGGAAGGCTTCTGTCACTTGGCCAAGCAGCTGCACACGAAAATCGACCCAGACGCGGAATGGGACGCCAGCATGCTCAAGTGACGGGAGAGGGTCTAGCAGCGTCTCCAGCTGCTGCAAGCCGTGCGTCGCGAGACCCTTCCCTCGAAGTACCTGCCATGGTGGGCCAATCGGACCACTTGAGTGATGGGCCTATGTACCGGCGATACAACGCAACGTGGCTGCAAGGGAGCCGAGGGCGTGCCGCACCACTTGCAGCAGCAACTGTGACAAGATGCGCATGACGACGGACGTGTCGATGGTGCCAGGCGTGGTTCGTCCCCGGCCCTGCCCGACCTTGTCGTCGGCCACGTTCCGGGCGTACAACCACACGACCCCAATCGCAGAGCCGAGCCGCTGCAACACGTCGATGCGCTGCAGAAGGGTCAAGACGAAGTCGTCCGGGTGCTGCTTAATGACCGTGCCAAGGGCACGGAGCACTGCCATGCACAGCTGGAGCTGCTGACGGACCACCGTGAAGGACGAGGTCGAGGACTTCTCCTGGCTGCCAGGGCCACCAGGCACTCCATCCTCGGCCGCCTCCCGGGATGGCGACTGTTGCCCGAGCGTGGCACCCGACGCAGCAATGCGCAATCCCTCACGGATGAGCAAGCTGAGAACGCTCAGCGCCTCAGGCAGCCAGTGCGCCGGTGGTCTTGCTTCGGCGACCAGGGAGTCGCATGCAGTCTGAAGCGCGACGGAGTCCTCGGGAGGCGGGTTCTGCTCCAAGCTCAAGCTTTTGCCCAGCAGCAAGCCCACGATCGGAAGGTACACGTCTGGGACGTGCGCGTGGAGAGGGAGGAGCACCGCGAGTCGGTCGAAGCCAGCAGCTTCGCGAAAGGCCGGCTCGAAGCTGATGAGTGTCGGGTGATTGTGGCTCAGGTGGAGCAAGGTGGCAATCATCCTCAAGGCGAGTGACACGGCTCGGGGTTCACAACTCGGATGCAGGAAGAGCAGTAGCAGCGATGGCTGCAACAGCAGAAGCACAGCCCGTGACCCTGAATGAGGGATCGCCCCCGGCCCGCTCGTCTCTCCAGTGAGGCCTTCGAGCAAGCCCCCCAGGTGGGTTGTCATGCGGCAGAGCATGCGCAAACACAGTAGGAGCACGTCGACCGGCGGGGGACAGGCTGCAGCGGCCGGGAACGGCGGGAGAGACGCTGCCAGAGTCTGCAGCAAGAAGTCATGCACGAGTTGCGTGCTCTCGCTGGCGACTTTTACCGAGTGCCACACCCGCAAGGCGAGTCGCGCTGCAAGTAGATGCGCACCCGAGCTGACCAGCACGCCCGACTTCACGAGCTGCATGACGGTCTCCAAGAGCCCGGCATTGAGCAGCATGTTTGCATTCCACGCGCCACGCCCGTCTTCGCTCAGCAGTCCATGCAACGCCTGCATCCAGTACCGCTGTGTCGTGGGAGGCGCCTCAGACCACAAGGAGGCGTCGAGCAGCACGTGGCGAGCAGAGCGCATGTCGACGATCAGCGAACGACGCCGCCATTTGTCCATGCGCCCTATCGTGCCCGTGCACGCATCCTCATCACTCGCTGGCTCGAGGCCCTCAGTCGTCGGGTCGTCGTCGAGAGCCACTGCAACAAGGGCGGCACACACGCGCTCGCACAGCAGAGCGGCTGGCTTCGCTCGGAGGAGAAGGATGAGCCGGCCGTACAGATTCTCTTGCGCCACAAGGCAGAGGTTGGCGGGGTGTAGCCGCAAGAAGCCTCGAAGCAGACACAGCGCGCCAACCAAAGCTGTCGTGTCGTTTGCGGCATTCACCACAAAGAGCAGTGCGGCCGAGCCTCCAGCATGCGGCAGAACATCGGCGAGGGAACGAGGATGCACGAGCTCGCCGCCGCCACAAAACACCAAGGTGCGCTCGGCGGTCGCTCCAGAGCGCTTCGTCGCAGAGAGCTTCTCATCGTGAGGCGGCTCAGCAGCGGCGATGTTTGGGAGCGTCGTGGGGCCGGAAGGCATGCCTTCCGACGATGCGTTAAATGCGACAAGCAGCCTCTGCGCCGAGATGTAGAAGGGGGAGAAGGAGAAGCTGCTGTCGTGTGACCCTCCGTCCCCAGCAGATGGCTTCTGCCCAGACGATTGTGCGAGGCAAGCCGCAAGCCTGGGCAAGCGGCAGCAAGGGAGAGAGGGTGAGCAAACTTTTGGGTGGCGCACGTCGCCTTGGTGTGTGCGGTTCAAGGGCGATGCGCATGCAGAGTGTGTGCAATGGCCTCGCACCTGGATTGGTTCCAGCACACGCGGAGCTCTTTGGCCGCGTGGTCGTCGTGCACTTCTGCGGTGTTGAGGCGGAGGAACGGCTGTGCGAGGAAGCCCCAAAGGAACGCTTGGCGCACTTGTGAGGCGCTGAAGCCCATGTCGCACACGTAGGCACAGGCAACGTGCCAGCCAGAAGCCTCGCCCGGGGCTGCTGCAGTCTGAGCTCGCGAGGCTGAGTCCGTCGCGGCGTGTCCGGGGCCAATGTAGCCGAGGGAGAACCTGACGCCCTGGCGGCAGTCAGGCGACGGGAAGAGCAAGGTCGCGCTGTGGTAGGGCACGCCGTCCACGTAGACGGTCAGCCGCGACGCGTACTCGGGCTTGCGGCGCTCGTGCACTAGCACGAGGCATTTCCACTCGCCCCGTGCCCACGCCAGCGGCACGCAGCAGACGGCGGGCTTGGCGGCACCCCCTGCGTGCACGACAAGCTCGTCGGCGTGCAGCTGGGCACTCGCGTAGGAGTGGCCGTCCTGGGACACGACCTCGTACAAGGTGAAGGGCGCCTCGTCGTCCCGCACGCTCTCCGCTGAGGGCGTCGGCAGCCACGGGCGGCGAAGCCAGCAGCAGATGCTGTACGCGCTTTGAGGCGGCCACGGGCGGTCAGGGATGTCGACGCTCACGCGCCCTCCTGGTGGCTGCAGCCAGACGTAAGGCAAGCAGGGCCGCGAGCTCGAGCGCAGGATGCGGGCCAGCGTCCACAGCCACGACGTGCCGGCGGTTGGGCCGGTGGCGGGCTGCATCGCGGCACGCAGCAGCAACCTGAGCTCGCGCGGCCCGCTCCAGGCCCGCGCGAGCTGCAGGACGAGGAGGGCGCCCATCCGCCGCGCCAGGTCGGCGGGGCCCTCCACCCGAGCCGGCTGCATGGGCGTGAGCAGCCAGCGCAACGCCTCTGCAAGCAAGCCTGCCCGCGAGAGCTGCACTGCCGCTGCTTCGCAGCCGCTCGCCAGCGCATGGCAGGCGCTGAGCAGCCTGAGCAGCACGCCGTCGTCCTGCAGCTGCACCGCCAGCGAGAAGGCGGCCGTCGCGGCCTGCGGCTGCTCGGGACGGTGGGTGCCACCCGTGCACAACTCGAGTAGAGAGGCTAGCACGGCGCCGGCGTGCTCGGTATGCAGCACGGCAGTCTGCCGCAGCAGGCGCGCCAGCCCCTCGCTCCCGCCCAGCTGCTGCCAGCAGCGCCCCCCGAGCAAGGGCTGGGCGCGGATGGCGGCTCCGAGCGTGCGCAGCAGCGCCTGCAGCAGCCAGACGCACTCCGCCTGCCACGTGATGGCGGGCATTGCATGGTGACAAGCGGGGCCGGCTTTGGCAGACGGGGGTGCGGAGGAGAGCGAGCGCAGGTGCGACGCGGCGCACCCGGCGCACTGCGACGATCGAGCCACGGTCGGCGATCGGCGCGGTGATCGGCGGCGCGCTGGCGGAGCCGATCGCCGTGGTGACCGCGCACGTCGCCCCGCCGTCGGGTCCAGGCCGTGTGCTGATGCGCAGGGCCACCTTGGCTGGGCTCGCCTCGCCAGGCTCGCTCGGCCGGGCGCGGGGCTCGGCTGCGTCGTCGAAGGCGGCGCCAAGAGCTGCGCGCGCATGCGGGGAGTGCGCTGGGTGTGGCCCGTCAGGGAGGAGAGCATGCCTCGCTTCAACCCGGGATGCCCCTGTACCCGCACCGCCCCTCCTCTCCTACCCCGTGCTAGGCTCCTTAGGCGCGACGCGCCTGCGAGGAGCGAGATGCAGCAGCTCGGCCCGTCCGCGTCGAAGAAGGCGCGCTGGGCCGCGTGCGTGCTCACTTGGGCGAGGCCCGGCTGTGCGTCTTCGGCATCGGCCTCGGTCACGGCGCCGGCGGTCGTCGCCATGGGGCGCCCTTGGAAGGTGTGCCAAAGTGCGCTCATCGTCATCGCAGCTTGCCAGGCCGAGTCTGGCAAACGGCACACATGTGCAGGTGGGTGCAACGGGGCGGCACGGCCGGGCCATGCAAGAGGGAGGTGCTGCTCTCGGGATGGGCGCAGGCGAAACGCGCCTGGACAGTCGGCTTGGGTGCCATTGGCGATGGCCCGAGCGTGCAGGGTTTGTACGCAGAGCTGGAGCCCCTCCAGGAGCAAGGCGACGCCCTGTGTGACTGGAATTCGAGTGGCCAGGAGCATGCTCTGCAAGAGCACGGTGGCGGTGTGACGCAACCGCCGAGTGACTGCCCACCTGGCCACTCTCGCCACGACGACGGCTTCAGAGCACGGTTGTGGCACGCGCCGCAGCTCTGACAGGGCATCCAGGAGTGCGTCCTCCGCTTCGCGAGTACAGCTCGAGCTGGCTAGGCACGGTGCCGAGACCTCGGCGAGGCTCGGCAGATCCGTTGTCATGCCGGTCGATCTGCTGCCATGCAATGGAGGGTGTAGGGTTAGGGTGGCGCTTGGGTTAGGCTGACGGTTAGCTTGTTGCGCGCGTGCTTCGGCCGCACCGCGCGCGCCTCTTAGA
>MDSY01132237.1_pt1 | contig 13621 bp, 12 predicted proteins | sample 811131 | NCBI WGS metagenome assembly MDSY01 (sample SAMN05326643, study PRJNA326480) | marine metagenome | isolation source: seawater | place: Atlantic Ocean: South West | collected 2010
CATGATCATCATGTATATATTTATATATACCTATATATTTAATATGAATTTGAATCTAGGTTGAGGTATTCCTATGTGATGATAGATGATGTAAATGATATATAATATATTTCAAGTATATTTATATTAATATTAATATTTGACATTTGTATTTGTAATTGTATTATCGGATTAAATTATTATCATTATGATTATTATTTATCCTTATCGGATTAATTATGCAAACATCGTAACATCAACATTGCTATTCATAATACCTAACATGAGATACTCTAGGTCTAACTGCACGATCAAGTTCTATGTTCTGACTGTGACTGCTACTGTAACTTCTTTTCGACGACTGTATACCGCTAATTTCATGGCTAAGATTGAACCTGCCGGCCTCGAACGTACCCGTGCGCCGTTTAAAGCACAGCGCAAACGGGAACGTAGGCATAGCCACATCATTCCGGGTCAAAACCTGACAAGTCGACTTGCATGTGAGATGTGAGGAAGATGCATGTATACAAGGTCCACATCGGCTTCGCCTCTCGAACATTCACGACGCGAATTGAGTCCGGCGCGTGAGATGTGCGAATCGACGAAGAAAGCGCATGGTGGGGGATGCAGAGATGCAGAGCGCATGTTTCTCACTCATGGCGGAAGCGTCCGAAGTCAAGCACATTGCCAAAGAGGAAGCGGACGAGCGCCGTGGAGCCCACCACGTTGAGTGCAATGAGGGCAGCAGCTGCAGCAGGTTCAGATTGCATCAGATCGATGACCTTCTCCTCGACGACTGGCAGGTGGAAGATGCTGACAGCACCGAGGATGAGCCATGTGACGACAAACTGCGTGGCGCCTGAGTTGTAGAACTGGAGAGGGGTCTTCAGGTCCACGCTGGCGAACGCGTCGGGCAAACGGAAGTAGTCGTTGTGGATGCGGTTGATGCGCCATCCGAACTTCCAGACAAAGTCATAGACCTTGTCCGCTGCGATCTGTTCGTAGCCGAGTGCCGCCTCCCATTTGTGGTGATCCTGGATGGAGCTGGGCGAGCGGAGCACCTGGTTGATGCGGACGGAGGCGTGTCCAAGCGAGAGCGCCAGCGCGAGGTCATCGTAGCCCGCCGCGAGCACGACAAAGATGAGCCCGAGGGTGGCCGAGGTTGCGCTGGCGATGGAGCCCTTACGGTCGGAGCGAATGTTGGCGACGATGCCCGAGTTGGCCGCGGTGACAAGACCGACGCCGCCAACGAGAAGGCGCGCCCACTCGAATCCGAACCACATCGGCATCGTGCTCGCCAGAAGCACAGGGCCCACGTGCGCCGAGAGGCCAGCGTATCCGAGAGCACTATGTGGCGAGGAGCCCTCCATGGAGCGAAGGAAGAGGCCATTGAGCGGGAACTGGCTGGACTTGATCAACGCGGCGAGGATGAGCCCAAAAGCGGTGGCGCCCGAGGGGTCCTGGCCGGGGGCAGCCGCCATCGCAGCGGCGACGAGCAGAGCCGCATCCGAGATTTGGTAGACGCCGAAGGCGTAGGCGGAGTTGTCACGCGCAGTGGGGCGATCGTTGAAGCCGCCGATGAGGAAGGATGAGGCGAATCCAATGATGGTCCATCCGATGGAGACATCCTCGAGCGCGATGGCGCCGTTGACGAGGTTGAAGCCGGCAACCATGGCTGCGGAGGAGAGGGCCATGCGCCCAAACATGAACTCGCCGTGGAGGTAGCGGCGAGAGAAGGCGAGATTGGAGAGGCCGATGGTCGTCGCACTCGCCGCGATGAGCAGGTGCTTGGGGTCAAACTCCTGGAGGGAGAACCCAGCGGAGGCGACCATGATCGCGGCGGCTGCGTAGGTGTAGATGTCCTCCTCCTTCTTTTTCTTGAGGCACCACTCGTCGTGCGAGAGCGAGCCGAAGCTTGGCTCATCGAAAGGAACATAGTCCCTGGCGACCCTCTGGGGCGAGGCGTTGCTGTCCATGTAGTCGAACTCGAAGAGGTAGTCGGCCGGGTAGTATGCGCCGTCCTTTTGCTGGTAGATCTTCTGCGTGTAGGGGTCTCGCACGAAGAAGTTGACCCAGTTGTTGCGGACGATGTTCATGAGCACCTCGTTGCGGCCGAGCACCTTCTCGACGCGGTCGACGGGCGCATCGATGAGGTAGAGTGCGCGCAACGGGCTGTGAAGCTCGGACATCTGCGTGGCGAGGCCAATGAGCAGATCTCCCGCGGTGCCCTGCTGCAGACCAAAGTTGCCCACAACGTTCACGGGCGCCTTGGTGCCCGCACCGCCGTCGGTGGTTGAGAAGAAGTACTCGAGCGAGATTCCCGACCCGACGACGAGCGCGGGGGTGAGGACAGTGGCGAGGTTGGTACCCTCGTCGTCGTCGTTGAAGGGGTCGTACGAGGGGAGGAAGACGCGGCGGTCGAGGAAGCGGCCCTTGGTGAGCTCGCGACGGCCGAGGACAATGGCAGCGTTCGTCGAGTGGCCGAGCTCAGGACGCACCTCGGCCTCATCGACGCCGCGCGTCTCGACGTGCTCGAGGGCGGCCTCGGGTGTCTGCACGTCGGTGAGATAAAACTTGCTCGTGCGCTCGAGGGCGTTCCTCTTGCGAGCCATGTCGATGACCTCAGTCGCACGGCGCAGGTCCTCCTTGTGCGAGGCGGGCACGCGGTCGAGATCGTAGAGCTCGACGAGATCGAGTGTCGTGTCGTGATAGCCGCCGACAAACCACGTGTCGTCGGGGATATCGATACCGTGCTTCGAGCGGAGGAGCTGGCGCACCTCGGTGCTGTTGGCGCAGCGCGCCATGACTCGTGCGTTCGGGCCGCCCTCGCGACCGCAGCAGGCGCCGCAGTTGTACGCGGCGAGGAAGGGGTTGTTGAGCGAGCGCGCGCCGTGGCCGGTGGCGATGACGAGACGGCCGAAGGCGGACATCTCGCCAACATTCTTGAAGAGCTGTCCGAGCCTGTCAGCCGCCTCCTCGGCGGTGTAGGGCGGCGCAAAGTCCGTCTTGGACTCCGGCACAAAGGCGGCCTTCATCTTCTCATCGAGCTTGCGTGTGGTGGTGGGCGCAAAGGACTTGAGGGCAAGGCGCGGGAGCTGGAATGGGAGGAGTCCAGCGGACACGACGAGCGAGGAGAGCGGCGAGAAGGTGGCACGCTCATAGGCGAGGGAGAGCTCAGCGAGGAGCTTCTTGCGCTCAGCGTGGCCTGGCGTCAGCTCCTTCTCCTCCACAAAGTGCGAGAGAGGCGGGCAGTTGCCCTCGGGGGCGAGGATCTCAGGCGGGCGCAGGTTGGGCGCAGAGTGGCGGATGGCCATGTTGAAGAAACCGGCGACGCCGAACGTCTCAATCTCGTCCGGAAAGCTCGCAGAGGCCTCAATGTAACGGCGGAAGGACTCCTCACGCTCGTCAAAGCACGTATAGAACTGGAGCATCGGCCTCACTTTTGGGACGGCGGCGCTGCCAGCCTCGGGCGTATTCATCACGTTGATCGCCTGCAGCGTCACGCGCTGGTACTCTTGCTCGAGCTCTTCCATGGCGTTGAGGTTCTGGTTCACGTAGGCGAGCCCGCTCGGGTTCTGAAGGGATAGCATCTCGGAGCCCATGCCAAACCTGGGGCGCTCGCCGCGACGCTTGGTGAGGGGCGCGCGGCGTTTGAGGTATTCGCTGAGCGACTCATTGATCGGATTCCATCCCTCCTTCATCGCGCACACCTCGATCGAGGAGCGCGTAAGGATTGCATGGACGGCGATGAATTCGGTGAGCCGCACTGGGATCGTCTGGCACATGCCGTCTCTGCACGTGGCAGGGCCCTCGTTGGGGTTCTCCTCCATGCGCTTGAAGTAGCCGGCCCAGCCAGGCAGGTCAAGCATCATCGCGCGTGTCGTCTCCGTCCAAACGTCGCTCCTTTCCTCGAGAAAGCTGAGCTCCTCCTCGAGAATCGATGCGGCAAATGCATCGAGATCTTGCTCAGGGTCGCTGTCGAGCAGACGTGTGATCCGCTCAGCCGTGTCGCGCGCGTGCTGCCGCCACGGCACATTGCCGAGGCCCTCGAGCGAAGCAAAGAAGTAGAGGAATCCCCTCTCGCGGTTCGGAGGCTCCCACTTGGCGAGCCCACGGTCGAGGAAGGGAGCGCCGAGCTCGGCGATCGCCTTGTTGGCACGGACGCGCGGGTCCAGCGGCACAAGCTTGGAGAGGCGCTCGCCCGGCGACATGTAGGAGGACTTCTCCTCGACCTGCTCGAGGGCCTCGTGCCAGTCGAGGTGCTGAAGGCTCTCCCACGGGTTGTGGTGCACGAAATTCTCCATGATGGCTTGGTGGGAGAGTAGATCTGACGCCTCCTTGACTACAGACGTCAGGTCAGGCTTGGCAACAGAACGCGATGGCCTCAGGTCGAACTTGGGCTCCATGACGGTCACCAGGCCCGGCTGATTCGTCGAAGCAATCGCCGACACAACCTCCGCCGGAATCGGCGCCATCTCCTCTGGCGGCTCCACGACTGGGGCCGCGTTTCCATCACGCTTTGCAATATAATCATCGTAGAGAGAAAGGGACGGGCCGGTGCTGCGGACGGCCGCGGTGGCCGCCCCGTGCAGCTGCCCGACGCGCAGCAACGGCGGCTGCGGCACGTAGGCCGGGCTTCCGGCCAGCAGGGAGACCGCTAACAACATCTTCCGCCTCTTGGCGTAGGTTTGGAGACCTTCCGAGGATTTCGTCAGGGAGCTTCGAAATTAATTTTTTTTCGCGCAGATATGAATGAAGTTCACCATCTCCCCTTTTGTTGTTGCCGTGTTTGGGAAAAGAAAATGAGGACGCCCTTTTTTTTAAGACGCCCCTGACATCTGACCAACGGACCTTTTTTTTCGAGGGAATTTCCGGCACAAGGTGCTTGCGCAAGCCCGTCGCTTTTGAGCGCGGCTTTCAGACCTCCGAGCTAGCTCCAGTCGCTCTCCCGAGCTAGACGCGCATTCGAGCATGGCTGTCTTCCGCTCTGGCAGCAGTAGCAAGGCGGAGAGTCCGCGCAAGTCCCCATCGGGCGCAAAGAGCGTTTCCCGTCGGCCTTTTGCATCCTTGTCACAGTGCGCATTGCTCAAATGCCTCTTTGCGCTACCGCCTATGGCCGAGGCTGCGAATGGACCCGCCCCTTTCTCGACGCCTACGAAGAGGGCGGACTCGCCGCTCACTCTCGATGAGGTCACTGCCCTTCAGGCGGGCTGGGCCAGCGCGATCAAGACCATCTCGCAAGTACACCGCGACGGTGGCGATTTTGTCACCACTGCCGGCTCCGCGGCATCCGAGCTTTACGGGTATGGCCATTGCAACGTGCTTTTCAAGCCGACCAAGGCGGCGGAGCATCCTTTCCGTCCCAAGCCCAATGCGGCCATGTCCTATTTTGTCGGCCACAAGGCGCTCTCCGATGGCTACACGGAGGACGGCGGCTTTGCGATCAACAATGGCAAGGGCTGGCAGAATGTCGTCTTCGACAACCACCAGGTGGATCTGAACGGCAACGTGGCGATCGCGATGGGCACGTATACCTTCACATGTGCGACCACCGGCGACGACGTCAAGGTCGAGTACACCTTCGGCTACAAGCGCAACGAGGATGGCAAGGCGCGAATCTTCCTGCACCACTCGTCGGTTCCCTACTGTGCGCCAAAGGCTGCTTCTGCGATGGTGACCGAGGCAGAGGTGATGGCCTGCCAAGAGGCGTGGGCTAGTGCCATCAAGGCCATCTCGAAGGCATACCTCGAAAAGGGTGACTACGTGCAGGTCGCCGCTGATGCCGCGGGCGAGCTCTACGGCTATGGCCATGGCAACGTGCTCTTCAAGCCGACCAAGGCCGCCGAGCACCCCTTCCGCCCGACGGCCACTGAGGCCATGTCGTATTTCGTCGGGCACGGGGCAATCACGGATGGCTACACGGAGGATGGTGGCTTCGCCATCAACAACGGCAAGGGTTGGAATGAGGTTGTCTTCGACAACCACCAAATTGACTGCCAGGGCGATGTCGCGATCGCAATGGGCACCTACTCCTTCACCTGCGCCACCACGGGCGATGTGGCCAAGGTCGAGTACACCTTCGGCTACAAGCGCAACGAGGACGGCAAAGTGCGCATCAGCCTGCACCACTCGTCCGTCCCCTATGCCGCAAAGAGCAGTGCTGCGACGCCACTCAAGAAAAACCTTTTCAATAAGAAGGCATCAAAGTTGCAGCAATCTTCCATTGCAGCGTAAAACCCATGCTTTTCAAACCCCATCAGCATACCGCAGCGCCAGGGGCTGCCCCTTTTGGAGCAGTATTTCGCAGGGCTGCGAACGCGCGGCTCCACCATCAGCATCGAGCTCCACCATCAGCACCAACGCGTGTATTCATGTGTTTTCATCTTCATCTTGACATATATTTGCGCATGAATTTGTTCTCCTCAGACTCGAATGAATGCAACGATCACGAACACGCGGCATTAGCTCTGAATTGAGCCCTAGAATTTAGGTATTAGCAATATCATGATCATCATTTTAAAATCATTCTGATTCTTCATATTATTCCTATATATAATATTCTAATTGATAATTGAATATTAAAAACGATCGATTTTCAAAATGATGTATTTATATTATCATATTGAATATCTTTATCTTATTATTCAAAATATTGGATATACTTAATACTATCTAACTATCTAGATCTAGCTACTCGACTCAGCACTCAAAACTTAGGAGTACTACGCATGCCATCAAATCGACATCGACATATATATTTACTACTACGTACATATATATGCGGACATGTGGATATGAACTATATACGGCACTCGACACATCATCATCATGTGCACGACATCATGCAGCGCCAGCGGCAGCGTATACGAGTGCGAGTTGTGCTAGTGCTCGTGATGGGGAACGGATCAGGATGCTACCCAATCGTACTACGAGTAGATGCCGTCTGCTTCGTCCTCGCCCTCTTCTTCGGGCTCGGCCATCTTGCAAACGAGCTCAAAGGCGCCGAGCGCGGTATCGAGCTGCATCTCCTCTACCATGGTCACATTGGTCGAGAAGGTTGATATGTTCAGCAAAGGGACCCGCTCCTTGTAGGGAGCAAACATAGCAGAGACCACACCAGTCTCATCGAAAGCGAAGCGGCGACCGCAGAGCTTGACAGCACGCCAGCAGCTAGGCGAGCCCGTGGTAGCCTCTGAAGGGAAATCGACGAGCGAGTCCTCATCTATGATGAGCGAGATGTCGCCCTCGGTGTGAGTGTACGACCAAAAGGAGCAGCGCACGCTCCGCGATGGAAAGAGCAGCCTCTTGACGAGCGCGTTCGTAGAGGCCGCCAGCATGTTGAGCTGCAGCCGCACCACAACAAGCCGCGCTGCGATCACCTTGATGTAGAGCTCCGAGGCCTCGTTGCCCTCTGGTGGCAGCAGCTCGAGAAGCCTTGGTCCGAGCCGAGGCGAGGTGGCGGCGCCAAACGCAGCCGCACTGAGACCAGGGGTCGTCGGCGTGCTTGCAGATGCTTGCGTGCGGCGACCCATGGGGGGGCTGCCACATCTATCGTTGGACTCGCCGATGCGACTGCAGCCGCACGCCCCGCCCGCGCCCGGTGCCGCTCCCGAGGCATTTGCCCCCCCCCCCGACGCCCCGCCCTCGGCGGCGCCCCTCCCGTTTGCTGCGCCCGCTGCCGTCTCTCGCTCCGAAGCTTCCGCCGCTGCGTTGAGAGAGGCCAATGGCGCCTGGCTCAAGCCGCTTGGAGCGTGCACGTCTTGCGATGCGGCCTTGTGGAGTTCTGCGCCACGCGAGCCGTGCTGCGAGGCAGTGAGAGAGGCACTGCGTGAATGAGGGTCGGACTCAGAGGGCTCCGATGGTAAGAGGAGACTGTCTCCAGGGGAGGCGTTGTCGAGGGAGCGCCGCACGTCGAGCTCTAGCATTGCCTCGCGCAAGCCATCGACATCATCATGCAGACTGTCACGGATCACCGCCATGGCTTGGCGCACATCCGCCTCGCCTGTGAAGAATTGCATGCATCAGAAAGCAGCACATCAGAAAGCAGCGCATCGACCAGTCATCTTGCATGGGGCCACTTTCGCAGGTTGCTTCATGGTGTGCGCTGGCTGGCATGGTATGCGCTAACATGGTATGCGCTGACACGGGCTTTCACTGGGCGCATTTAACTCACCGACAAGGAGAAAGTCGCGGTCATAGGTGGAGAGGTTGAGAATGGAGATGTGTGACTCGGCCATGATGGTCGAGAGGAAGCACACCACCCCAGGAATCTCCCACGCCAGCGTGCCCAGGTGGATCTCGAACGCTCGCCAGCGGTGAGGCGCATACGCAACCTTGGCGACGCTTGCGGCGGAGTCGAATGCGAGCTTGCAGCGTGAATCGAGGACGAGCGTCAGCCCGTCCTCCTCTTGCGTGAACGAGAAGAAGCCCGCAGTGTCACCAGGGGCACCAAGCATGCACTTGAGGAGAGGCCACGAGCTCGCCTGAAGCAGACGGATGCACGGGGCTGGAGCTGAGTGGGTCAGCGCGGAGGCCCGGTGCGTGCACGATAGACGTGAGCTCGGGCCATTGTGCGCCCGCGGACATGGCTGCGTGGACACCGCTAGAGCAATCAGCGGGAGCAAGAGGCAGTCCAATGACACACACCTGGAGGTCAGAAGGCTCAATGTGGCCAACCCACAAGCGCTCCGGGTGCAGTGTCACATTGATCGATGAGGTGGTCAGCACGTCCACAAACTCCTGCTCCGCCCCGCTGCCGGCGCCCACCATTGATGTGGAGCGCCCGAGCCTGGCTCTAAGCCGCTCTCACAGATGACAGGTGGGCACGCGCAGACAGATTTGCACGGGTGCCAAGTTCTATTGGCAACGTATCATCACCACAAAAAAAAATTAAGATTACAGTGCTTTATATACAGTGCTTTATGTACACAAAGATTTTTTACTCTAGAGTTAAGGGGGCCTCCACTGTGGCCAGCAGAAATCCTTGGCCGTCCGGCTCATGGCAGGCGTCGTGCCCACCTGCGAGGCTGACTTCATATTGCGCGCGCTCGAGGGGGGGCTTCGCGTTGATGGTCGCCGCGCACTCGAGCTGCGTCCTGTCAACATTTCTTTCGGCAACGCTGTGGGCAGCGTTGAGGTCCATATTGGTGACACCAAGGTGATGGCTGTTGCCACGGCAGAGCTGGTGGAGCCATACCCAGACCGGCCAGCGGAGGGGGTGCTCCAGTTCTACGTCGAGCTCTCGCCGATGGCCTCGCCCGCCTTTGAGGGTGGACGCCCCAGCGAGCTCGCCATTGAGATGATGAGGCTGCTCGATCGCTCGATCCACAAGAGCCAAGCAGTTGATATTGAATCTCTCTGCGTGGTTGCTGGCAAACGGGTGTGGTCATTGCGCTGCGACGTGACCGTATTAGATGACTGCGGCAATATGGGCGACGCTGCCAACCTCGCCGCGCTCGCCGCCCTCAAACACTTTCGGTTGCCTGCGGTCTCTGTGCTCGGCACTGGCGATGAAGCGACAGTGCATGTGCTCCCAACGGAACAGGCTGAGCCTCAGCCGCTGGTGTTTCACCACATGCCCGTTGCGGTCACACTGGCCTTCTTCAATAGCAAGGCAGGCACTCTTCTCCATGTTCTCGACCCCACCGATCGAGAGGAATTGGTCATGCTAGGCACGCTCGTGGTCGTCCTCAATCAGCACCAAGAGTTGTGTGCGCTCCATAAGCTCGGAGGGATTCCCGTGGGTAGTGGTGAGCTGCTAGGGTGCATCAAGCAGGTGGCCTCAATGGCTCCGCACCTCCTCCAGGTGCTCGAGCAGGCATTGCAGCAACACGCCTTAGAAATGGAAGAGACTGCCAAAATCCTCGCAAAGACTGGCCGGCTCCCGCAAAGAGCACCGCAGTCGAGTGCTCCGCAGTCGAGTGCTCCGCAGTCGAGTGCTCCGCAGTCGATAGCCGAGAACGCAGCGCCAGCGGTGGCGAGAAAGGGAGCGGGTGATACTGCTGATGAGGAGATGACCAAACCTCGGAGAAGCGCTGTCGTCTGCAGCACAGCGTCAGACGTGGTGAGTTCCGAAGCAAGCGTTGCCGCTGCAGCGCGTGCGGCAGAAGCAAGCAGTTGCAGCGGCTTGCTCGGGGACGAGGACGACGAGGAAGAAGCCGTCGTCCTATGCTCGTCAACTGCTCGCGATGAGGCTTCACACGCATCGCCAGCAGCCGCGGGCTCAACAAAGAAGAAAAACAAGAAGAAGCGAAAGCTGAATTAGAAAAGGTATAAGACTTCATGGTGCATCTTAGTTCGATAGTCAAAGTCATAGGAATTCCTGGTGGTCTGATACCTTTAAACAACAATTTTAGCGTGCGTGTACGTTTTCGATGGTCAAGCGCCTGAATATCAATATAGAACAAGAACACCACCACAGGACCATATATATTTATATGCATATCGAAAACGATGATCATGATGTCAGATGTGAGATGATACAATATAATATATGAATATATCATATGCACATGCAGATCAATAATGATAACTTAAATTTAAAAATAAAATATTACGCATATACTTTAATACTAAATACTAATACTTAGTAATACTTTAAAATGATTCATCTCAATAGACTGTTGATACATATTTTCCCTCAGGTTTCCAGCTGAGGCTTAAATCTGATAGACTGATTATGAAATTAAACACAACCAGGAGCTGAACTGGGAACTCACCCGCAGTGAGGCAAGACTCCCGGCAGCATACGTATACTCACACCGCATTCCATGTAGTCTATTCGAACTTCATAGGGATGTCATCAAAGCGCACGCCATGCACCTTCTCGTAATACTCGCGAGTGAACTCGTCGCATCCGTGTATGAGCAAGTCGGAACCGTTCACGTGGATCTCCTTTCCAACCGCAAAGTCTGTTGACATGACCATGCAGCAGGCGCAAATCAAACCATGCATAGATTCCTATTGCCATTTCGCTTGGTATTGTCGAATCAAAGGGTAGGGGCAGTCGCGACAAGACGTGCAGGAGTTGCGGCGGTCATGCAAGCGTGCCGCGCTCACCTGTCTCGGTGAAGACTTCCATGGTCCCAGGATCCACACGTCCTGTTCGGTCGATGAGCTGCGTCGTGTGCGTCGTCGGGGCGTTGATGTTCAGATACGAGTCGAGCTTCTTGTACACCTTACCTCGCTTGAGGTAGAGCGGAAATGGATCGCGGCCGGAGTTCGCACGGCGCACCTGCATGAGATTCGACGTCGTGTCTTCTTCATGTACCGTGCATGGCTTGCATTAGTGGCAGCAGCATTGGAAAGATGGCTATATTTGTGGCACTCAAATGCAACGCGCCTCGCGCATCTCAATCGTGTTGTCGGCGAGGAAATAGTGCAACACAAAGGCACGGAGTTCTCCATAGAGCGACTTACGGTCGTCCCACGCCACGTAGAAGCGCAGCACCTTGCGATCGTTCTTGAGGAATTGACTCAGCTTGTCACCCTCGAGCACCGTGGATGAGCGACCAAGCGTGGCCTCCATGCTGCCTGAGATCGCGAGACGAATGCAGGGACTCGGATGTGTCAAGGAGAGGCTGGGTGCTCCACAGGCTCAGCTGCAAGAGCGCGCAGGCTCTGATGATGTGTAGGGGCCGGCGATGGGTTCCGGCTGTGGGTAAAGTTCAGGTGGCGGGTAGCGCACGAATCATCTCGTCATCAGCTGGACGTGGGTGAAAGTATTTTTGGTTTTGGACCACGAGCGACTTCATCTCTTCACGAGCGGTTGCATATTGGTCCTGAGGAACACTGATTCCATCGCCAACAGTGACGCCGGAGGCTTCGAGGAATTCACGCGTGAACGGATCTGCGTCCGTGATGAGGTAGGCGCGGCCATACAATTGGACCTCGACACCCACATTGAGATCAGCATGAGTAAACATGGACCCGTCAGATTTGGGGATGCGATGGCGCTTGAGAAAGACGGTGCCCTTGTGCTCGCCCTGAAGCAGGCCTGAGTTCTCCACCTTGGGCTCAGACACGTGCATGGTGTCATCCTCGAGGTAGTAATAGATGACAAAGTTGCGGATGCGGAAGTTCTCGAGACGCGATTCCTGCACAGACTCCTTGAAGTGGCAATTGAATCGCAGCACCTTGCGGTCGTAGGCAAGCCAAGACGGAAGCATCGGCGCCGGTGTGCCAGGCGTCGTATCCGATGCCGCAACCGCCGCCTCATCCACCTCCACAGAACTGTTCTGTGTCGCCGATGGCTGAGGCAGTTTAACAGCAACGCTAGGGCCGTCCTTGACCACAGGGATGCCGCCCTGAATGTCGAACAGATGCGACTTGCGGAAGTTAACTGGCGCGGAATCCTTGAGGCTGAAGCCCGGCATCGAGAGCAGTCCTGGCGGACCAACCCCCTGTGTGCCCATCACCTCCTGCCTGCAGCAATGCCTGCAGCAATCGCGTTACAGAGCGCAGAAGTGTCGGAATGCAGCTGAGATACAGTCTGTGGCGAGGACAGTCTATGACTGGCAACATGTCTTGTCAGGGCCTCGGCAACGCCCGCAGCGGCGCGCGGGCAGTCGGCAGGCAGGCCAATACCTCTAACACAATCGGCGCAGAAAACGGTCACGGCGCGGCGCGTCCTTACACCGCCTATTAATCACGCTTTATTTAGTAAATAGTAAAGGCAATTGTACAAATCAAATGTTCTTGAATTCATATCTTAAATACATCCAAAGTCCACATGTATAACAGCTTGATCGTCATCTCATCGCCTCCGAAGGATTCCCACCGGCATGACTTCGACGACACTCAAGCAGTAAAGAGCGCGCTGGTATCCTCGCGCCGACGCGTGACGCCAGCTGGAAGCAGCCGTTAAGGCGACGGTGGAGCGTGTATATCTCGTCGCGTGGCGGCGTGAGGCGGTGTTGGAGCATCGTACTCACATCGCCCGCAATCTGTCGCGCGATCTGCTGCGCGGCGAAATCATACGGCTGTCGATCTTCAGAGAAGGGAGTGCCGACGAGGACCGCAGCGCGTACATGAGCATCGAGCATTGTGTCGTTTTCCTCTCCTGTGAGGAATTCAAGCTCACGCGAGTAATGCAAGATCTGCTCCCTCTGAGCATGGCCTCCGGCGCAAGCGAGCATCAGGTGTAGGTAACTCTCCGAAAAGCTCTCGTCGTACTGCCGGCAGGCACCAAAGTCAATGAGTGAGAGCTGTCCAGTACGCGGCTCGTATAGAAAGTTTGACCAGTTGGGATCTGTCTGCATGAAGCGGAAGTTGAAGAGCTCTGTGAGTGTGAGCCAGAGAAGCCGAGAGCCCACGCGATCTCGCTCACGCCCAGTCATCGTTGGGCTCGCCGCCGCACGATCGAGCGGCACGCCCGGCATCCACTCTGTCGTGAGCACACGAGATGAAGAGAGTTGCGGCACGATGGCGGGGATGGAGAACTCTGGGTAGGGTGCGAGTAGCAGCTTGAAGCGCTTGGTATTCTCTGCCTCGCTCACGTAGTCGCACTCTTGCATCAGCTCCTCGTTGGCAACCTTGATCACCTGCGGGCGAAGAGCGAGATGAAAAAAACACGGCGAGAGGGTGCATGAGGGAGGATTCAAGGGCGGGGGGAGTGTGTGTGGGGGTGTTGCATGGGGGGGGG